>Ga0070698_100000002_pt1 | contig 139184 bp, 128 predicted proteins | sample KBSK1502metaG_FD_65477 | JGI IMG/M metagenome (GOLD analysis project Ga0070698, IMG submission 65477) | Corn, switchgrass and miscanthus rhizosphere microbial communities from Kellogg Biological Station, Michigan, USA - KBS K1-50-2 metaG | ecosystem: Host-associated > Plants > Roots >... | reverse complement strand
AGGTCATCATTGGTCACGAGGCGGTCCCTTTCTCTTGGTGGTTGTGCACCGAAGAGGATGGGCCGCTTCGTTTTTCGGCCGCTAAGTCGAACCTGTCGGGTCGACTCGTGGGCCGTTCACCCTAGGGCGGCGAGCCGTAGGCGGCGGTGCCACCTTCGAAGACGCGCCACCGACCGCCCTCGAGTCCGACCTGGAGGAACTGCGATCCGTAGGATCCCTGCGTCCACCCGACCGGCTCGCTCGTGAACCTCCAGCTCGCCGAGACGTACACACGACCACCGATCTCGCCCAGCGTGCGCGACATGCGGTCGGTCGTCGTCGGCAGCATGGCCCAATTCGCGAAACCCACGTCGAGCGCGAAGCAGTCCAGCACCGCGTCCGGATCGCCCGAGCCGATCAAGGCCATCAGGCGGTCGACCGTCTCCTGCGGATCGCTCGTCGAGGCACACGTCCCGTCCTTGACGCGGACGTACCCCGGCGCCGGCGCGCTGGTTTCATCCAGCGACCACGCGACATGCAGGAGGTCGGCTCCGGTGAAGGTCGCGGAGGTGATCCACAGCGTCCGCCCGGACTCGGTCCACTTCACCACGCGCGGCAGCGGCTGCGCTGGATCGGTGAACAGCGACGACGGGAACGAGAGAACCGCGGGCGACCGGCGGACCCTGGTCCCGATCCCCGATCCGCCGCCCGGCGGTCCGTCGCCAGCCATGCCGAATTCGATCGAGCGACCGCCGCCGGCGTACGTCACGACGAAGCGCGGGTCCGTGGCATCCCCGCTGAGGGATGTGACGGCGACGCGATCCCGGTCGAGGACCGACGGAAGCCACGTGGGCATGGCGACCGGCGACCCCGGCGGAAGCATCGCGCGGATGCGAGACCACGCATCGCGCTCTGCGGCGGTGACGGTCGCGCTTCCGCTCGCGGTCGGCAAGGGGGACGGCTGGGGCGGGATCGTCCCGCGCACTTGGGCGGTCAGGATCGGCTCGGGCGACCGCGTCGCCGTCGCGGGCGACGACGCACCCGGAGCGGCGCTCGACCCGCAGGCGGTGAGCGCGACCACGAGAACGAGGAGCGGGCTACGCGGGCCCAAGCTCCTCGCGAAGCGCGTCGATCACATACGACTGCTGCTCGTCGGTCATCTCGGCGAACAGCGGGATGAGCATCGTGTGCTCGGTCGCGTCCTCGGTGACCGGCAGCGAGACCTTGCCGATGCGGTCCGTATAGGTCTTCTCGAGATGCGAGGCCATGACCCCGCGCCGCGTCGCGATGCCGCGATGCAGCAGGTTCGTCATGAGCGTCTCACGGTCGAGCTTGCAGTCCTTCGTGAGGCGCAGGCAGTAGCTCTGGTACGTGTGCGTCGCGTACGGCGGCACGTACGGGGTCACGAGGCCCTTGATCTCGGGCAGCTCCGTGTTGTAGCGCTCGGCCTTCGCGATCCGGATCCGGAGCAGCTCGGGGAGCCGGCGGAGCTGCACGAGGCCGATGGACGCCTGGATGTCGGTCATCCGGTAGTTGAAGCCGAGGTCGTTGTACTCCTCGATGATCACGCGATCGGCCTTGTGCCGGTCCAGGTCCGACACGCTCATCCCGTGCGCGCGGAGCTTGCGCGCACGGTCGGCGAGCGCGTCGTCGTCGGTCGTGATCATCCCGCCCTCGCCGGTCGTGATGACCTTCCGCGGGTGGAAGCTGAAGACCGTCTGGTGCGCGTTCGAGCCCGTGCGGCGGCCCTTGTACTCACTGCCGATGGTGGGCGCGGCATCCTCGACGACGTCGACGCCGTGCTGCTTCGCGATCGCGTTGATCGCGTCCATGTCCGCCGTCATGCCGATCTGGTCGACGGGCATGATCGCCTTCGTCCGCTTCGTGATGCGGTGCTCGATGTCGTTCGGGTCGATGTTGTACGTGCGCGCGTCGATGTCGGCGAAGACGACGGTCGCGCCGGTGTAGAGGATCGCGTTCGCCGACGCGATGAACGTGAACGACGGGACGATGACCTCGTCACCCGGGCCGACGCCCGCCGTCGCGAGCGCAAGGTGCAGGCCGGTCGTGCACGACGTGGTCGCGATCCCGTGCTTCGCGCCGACGTAGGCGGCGACGGCCTTCTCGAACTCCGCGACCTTCGGCCCTTGGGTCACCCACCCGCTCTTGATCGACTCGTACGGCGCGCGCGCCTCTTCCTCGCCGAGCGACGGCTTCGTGATCGGGACCGACATCTTCTTACCGGCTGCGACGGCCAAGACGTTTCTCCTCAGTACGAATATGGACGCTTGAGATCAGGGAACATCGGGAAGTGTTTGACGTTCATGGTGACAAGTTCCGCGCCAAGGCGCTGCGCGAGCTCGGCCAGCAACAGATCGGGTGTGTCGATGCCCGGCCTGGTGCGGAGGTATTCCTGGCCGAGCGCCCCGGCGCCATCAGCCTCGGCCCTGCCGATGTCGGCCCAGCGCAACAAGGACAGGAGCGAATGCGTGCTGCGTCTCTCGGCAGGCTTCATCCCAGCGAGCACTTCGGCTCGGATGACCTGCGAGCTCCACAGCTCGTCGCCCCTCTCGATCGCGGCGGATAGGAACCGGGTCGCTGGACCCCGTTCGCGGATGTGATCGATGAGCACGGACGCATCAATGACGAGCTTCAGGCGCGCCTGCCGTAGCGACGCCGGAGCAGACCAGGTCGGATCCGCTCCACGTACTCTTCGCCCGTCTCGGCCCGACCCTTCCACGCTCCGGCGGTCTCATCGATGATGCGCAAGGCCTCTTCCTTCGAAGGCTGACCTCCGCCACGGACGTAGGTCTGCTCGATCGCGGACCGGATGAGCTCCGACATCGAGGCCCCGCTCCGCTTGGTCTGACGTTTCAGGGCATCGGCCTCCTCGTCGGTCAGGTAGATCTGCGTTCGCCGCATGATGTATGTATACATCACAGGTGCTCGGCGGTCAATCGCCGACGAGAACTCCGCGCCGCCAGTCGATCAAACGCCTCACGCCCTCTTCTAATGACGTCTCGGCCTTGAAACCCAGGAGGCTCTCGGCCCGCCGCGGATCACCGACCCGCCGTGCGGGGAGCGCGCCGCCCGGCTGGGGCTTGAACTCCATCCCGACCGAGCTGCCGGTGAGTCGAAGGAGGAGCGTCGCGAGATCTCGCATCGTCGTCTCGACCCCGCTGCAGACGTTCACGATAGCGGCCGGAGCCGTGGCTTCGCACGCGAGGAGGTTGGCCCGGACGACGTCCCCGACGTAGACGAAATCGACGGACGACGACCCGTCGCCGAACAGAGTGAGCGGCTTCCCCTCGTCGATCAGGTTCAGCCAGCGGACCATGACCTCGACGAACCGCGATCGCACGTCCATCCGCGGGCCGTAGACGTTGAAGTACCGGAGAGCTGTCGTCTCGAGGCGATGCAGGCTCGAGAACGCGCGCGCGAGCTGCTCGTTCGCGACCTTCATCGATCCGTAGAACGTCGTCCCGTTCAGCGGCTGATCCTCGTGCATCGGCAGGGCCTCGGGCTCGCCGTACACGACCGCGCTCGACGCGAGCACCACGCGCTTCGCTTTCGCGGCCGCGGCGGCCTCGAGCACGTTGAACGTGCCGTCGACCATGACCTCCTGGCATTCGCGCGGGGCTTCCTGACATCGCGTCCACCGGAGGGCGGCCTGGTGGAACACGAGATCGGCGCCGGCCATCGACGCGGCAACGGCCTCGCGGTCGCGGATGTCGATCTCGCGCAGCGTCGCCTTCCCGGTCTTGATCGCGGCGGTCAGGTTCTCCGGGACGCCGCGCACGAGCGCATCGAGCGCGATGACCTCGCGCGCGCCCGCCGCGATCGCGGCGTCCACGATGTGCGAGCCGACGTTCCCGGCCCCGCCGGTGACGACGACGCGCGTGCCGGCCAACGTGCTCATGGGCTGAACGGTAGGTGATGATCGAGGCTCGCGAGCGCGCAGACGCTGAGCTCAGCAGTCAGTGCGCGACCTGTCCCACGACTCGCGTTCGGCACGGGTGTACGCGGCGCGTTCCTCCGCATTCCGTCCGTAGACGCCCCTGGCAATACCTGTATAGGTGTCGCGCGACCGGCGATCCGGAACCGGACCGTGGCGCATCACGCCGATGGTGAGGAGCCGGCGACGGACGACGAACGCGATCACCCGGGCGATCTTCATGCGTTCGACAGTGCGCCATTCGAGCCACGGTCGCAAGACGTGAGACGGCCCAGCGCGCCGGGCCGCGCGTCAAACCATCGGATCGACGCGCGAGCGCAGGAGCTTCGCCGGCACGCCGGCGACGATCGCGTACGGCGGCACGTCCTTCGTCACGACCGCGCCGGCGCCGACGATCGCGCCCTTGCCCACGGTCACGCCGGGCAGAAGCACGGCGTTCACCCCGATGTCCGCGCCGTCGCCCACTCGGACCGGCTTGATGACAAGGTCGGTCTGGATGATCGGCACGTCCGCGGGCTCGCCGGTGTGCTCGCTGCCGAGGACCTTCGCTCCCGGCCCCCAGCCGACGTACTCGCCGAGCTCCATGTCGCGGCAGTCGAAGTACGACTGCGGGCCGATCCAGGTGTGCGCGCCGATGACGCAGTGCCCGTCGTGCCTTCCTTGCAGGAAGGTCTGGTTGCCGATGAAGACCGCGTCCCCGATCTCGAACGTGTGCGGGTGCAGCACGAGGACGCCGACGCCGATCTTCACGCCGTGGCCGAATGACTTGCACAGCGCGCGGAGGATGACCCGTCGCGTGCGCGCGCCGGTGGCGGTGTCCTCGTAGCAGGCGACGCCGTAGCGCGCGAGGAGCTCCTCCTTCGTCTCGGTCGCGCGAAGGTCAGCGGACTCCTTCAGCTCGTCCGCGGGATCCGGTTCAACGGGTTGGACACCGTGGACCGCCTTGACGACGCGCTGGCTCACCCGCGCATGAACTCTTTGACGGCGCCGGCGACCGTCTCGACCTGGGCGTCGGTGAGCTCCGCGTACATCGGGAGCGAGACGACCTCGGCCGCGAGGCGCTCGGTGACCGGGAAGTCGCCCTGGCGGTAGCCGAGGAACGCGGACGCCTCCTGGAGGTGGATCGGTATCGGGTAGTGCACGCCGGTCCCGATCCCCCGCTCCGAGAGGTACTGGCGCAGCGCGTCGCGACGGCCGTCGGGCACGCGGACGACGTAGCAGTGGAAGACGTGCCGGCCGCCCTCGGGGATCTCGGGCGCGATGACGCCGCTGCCCTGCAGTCGATCGTTGTAGTGGCGAGCGATCGCGAGCCGACGCGCGTTCCATTCCGGCAGCTTGCGCAGCTTGATCCGGAGGATCGCCGCTTGGATCTCGTCGAGCCGCGCGTTGTAGCCGATGACCGGGTGGTAGTACCGCGTGCTCTGCCCGTGCTCGCGGAGCGAGCGGAGCTCGGTCGCGAGGGCATCGTCGTTCGTCGTGATACTGCCGGCCTCGCCGTACGCGCCGAGGTTCTTGCTGCAATAGAAGGAGAAGCCGGAGACCCGCCCGGACGCGCCGGCCTTCGCCCCCGTGTCGAGCGTCGCGCCGTGGGCCTGGCAGGCGTCCTCGATGATCTGCAGCCCCTTCTCCTTGCCGAGCGCGAGGAGCGGCTTCATGTCGACGGTTCGCCCGTAGAGATGCACCGGCATGATCGCCTTCGTGCGCGGTGTGATCGCCTGCGCCGCCGCCGCGAAGTCCATGTTGAACGTCTTGGGATCGACGTCCACGAGGATCGGCCGGGCGCCCGAGTAGAGGATCGCCTCGACCGTCGCGAAGAACGTGTGCGAGACGGTGATGACCTCGTCGCCGGCGGAGATCCCGAGGGCCCGGATCGCGAGCTGCAGCGCGTCGGTGCCGCTGCCCACGCCGATGGCGTGCTTCGCGCCGCAGAACGCGGCGAACTCCTGATCGAATGCCCGCACGTTCGGACCGAGGTTCAGCTGCATTCCTTCGAGCACGGCGTCGATGGCCGCTCGCACTTCCTCCCGGATCGTCCGGTACTGCGCCTTCAGATCGACCAGCGGGATGTCGGTCTTGGTCATCACGGTCATGACTTCGGTGTCTCCTTCAACGCGGCCTCGATGTTCTCGCGGTGCATGCGGAGGTGGATGAGCCCCGGCACCGCGAAGTGGAGCTTCATCCCTTCCATCCCACCCTCCGCCTGGAGGAATTGATCGGGTCTGAGCGCGCGGAACGCATCCATCATGCGCGAATGGGCCTGGAGCCACCGGTCCCACCGTTCCGCCATCGGCCGTGCGCGCCAGGTCTCGAAGGTCTCCGCGTTCAGCTCGTCGGCGGTCTTGTCGATGCCGAGGAACGCGCGCGACGACGTCGTCGGCGCGCTGCCCTCGTTCGCGACCTTCTGGGCGACCCGGCCCGCGAGCTCCTGCCACCACGCGATGTGGGTCGGCATGTCGCGCACCCGCCACCCGGGGGCCTCGCCGAAGACCGGTCTGTCGAGCTGCCGCTCGTCGAGCGAGCGGAGCCACGTGTCGAGGGCGTGCCACTCGTGCTCGAGCAGCGAGATCGCCGCGCGCTTCTTGGTGTCGTCGTTCACGGCTTGGCCTTCTCGTCGAGCCACGCGTACGCGTGCGGGAAGATCCCGGCGAAGCACGCGAGCTTCGTGATCTCGTCCTTGATCTCGACCGCGGGGTTGCCGGCCCAGACGGCGCGCGCCGGCACGGGCTTGCGCACGACGCTCCCCGCGCCGACGAGCGCGTCCGCGCCGATCTCCACGCCGGGGAGGATCGTGCTGTTCGCGCCGATCCGCGCGCCCTTCCGCACGACGCCGCCGCGCACGCAATCGAGGTAGGCGGGACACATCGGATGCGGGTCGTCGGTGAACACGACGTGCGGCCCGAGGAACACGTCGTCCTCGATCGTCGTGAGCTCGAGGAAGCAGCCGGTGTGCACCCGCACGCGAGAGCCGATGCGGTTCCCGAACTCGATCGACGCGTGCGTCCCGATCGAGACGTCGTCGCCGATCACGTTGTCCTCGCGGATCGACGCGCCCTGCCCGGTCTGGAGCCGGGCCCCGATCCGCGAGCCGGCGTAGATCGTCGTGAAGGGCCGGATGACCGCGCCCGGCCCGATCACAAGCGGCACTTCACCATCCGCTTTCCCGCGCGGCGCCTGACCGATGACCGCATACGCGCCGACGACGCTCCCGAGACCGAGCTCGACGTTCGGCGCGACGATCGCGGTCTTGTGGATGTCGAGGCCGACGCTGGTCACGCCCGGACGGTCTCCCGCAGGGAGATCCGCGCCCCGTCCGCCTTCAACGAGCGGTTCGCCGCCTCCAGCACGCGCACGACGCGCACGCCGGCCAGGCCGTCGCTGCGCGGCGCAGCACCGTCGCGCACGCACTCGATGAAGTGACGGACCTCGAGCTGCAGCGCCTCGGTGAACGGCACGTGCGGGCTGTGGATGTCTCCGGAACGGTAGCTGCGGCGCAGCTCGTCGGCGGAGAGCTTCGCCACGCCGTGGTCGTAGACCTTCACCTTCTCCGCCGGGTGGCCGTCGTCGTACACCGCCATCTTCTTGTCGCCGATGACGGTCATCGTGCGGAGCTTTGAGGGCGCGAGCCACGAGAGGTGCGCGTGCGCGATCGTGCCCGACGGGAAGCCCATCGTGAGGAAGACCACGTCCTCGATGTCGGGCTGGACGTAGCAGCCGCCGACGCACTGCACCCAGTCGGGCTCCTCCTGGAGCCAGTACAGGACGATCGACGCGTCGTGCGGACCGAGATCCCAGAGCACGTTGAAATCGAACTGGTGGAGACCGAGGTTCACCCGCTGGCTGTCGACGTACTGGATCTTCCCGAGATCGCCGCGTTCGATGATGCCGCGCACCGTCGTGACCGCGGGGTTGTACACGAAGGTGTGACCGACCATGAGGACCGTGCCCGCGCGCTGTGCCGCCGCGACGATCGCTTCGGCGTCGGCGACCGTGCCGGCGAGCGGCTTCTCGACGAACACGTGCTTGCCGGCGGCGAAGGCCTCTTCCGCGAGCGGACGGTGTGTCGAGATCGGGGTCACGACGCAGATCGCGTCGATGCTCTTGTCGTTCAGGAGCTCGCGGTGGTCCGTCGTCGTGCGCACCGCCGGAAAGCGCTTGTGCAGCGCGCCGAGCCGCTCGGGGTCGAGGTCCGCGACGGCGACCACGTCGGCGCCGGGCGCCTCGCTGAAGTTGCGGACGAGGTTCGGGCCCCAGTAGCCGGCACCGATGATGCCGACCTTCAGCTCGCGGCTCACGCGAACACCCGGTCCTCATACGGCACCGTGCCGATCGCGTCCCGCTTCGAGCGGCCGGAGGTGAAGAAGTCGGCCATCGCGAGCCCCATCTCTGAGGCGATGTCCATGTCCACGTACTTATACAGGCCCTGTCGACCGCCGGTGACGAGTCCCTCGAAGCGCATGAGCTCGGTCATGAGCGTGTCGATGGCCTGTTCGTAGCCGACCATGTACACGGGGTAGCCGAACGTCGACCGCAGCACGACGGACTCGGCGACCTCGTCGGTCTTGATGAACCCCTCCTGCTCGAGCTCGCGGGCGCAGATCCGTCCGAGCTCGTCGGGGTCCGCGTTCCAGATCGCGTCGTTCACGTCGCACGTGATGTCGCAGAGCAAGATGGTCTCGTCCGGCGCGCACACCTCCGAGCCACCGTAGTTCCGCGTCTCGGAGAGACGGTTGAAGGTCTTGTCCTGAAAATAGATCGATTGCGCGGGCAGCGCCTTCGGGCGCTTCACCCGGAGACCGACGATGGTGAGCGCGCGGAACCGCAGGTAGCGCGCGGCCGCCTTCGCTTCCGGCGAGACCGCGTCGCCGAGGAGGTCGATGAGCGCGGGGAGCGGCGCGGTGTTCACGATCCGGTCGCAGGCGACGTGCTCCTCCGGGCCGCGCTCGCCGTTGAACGGATCCACGGTCCCCTCGGTGCCCGAGGTGAGCATGCAGAGCTGCCCGCCGCGATCGGTCCGCGGCACCGCGCGGTAGCGCACGCCGGTCACGCGATCGCCGGCGACGTCGATGCCGGTGACGAGCGCGCCCGTGCACACGCGGTTGTCGGCCGATGCGGCGCGGATCCGTTCGGCGAGTCGCTGCGAGATGAGGCCCGCGCCCTTCGGCGGATAGAAGAGCTCGATGACGAGCGGCGCGTAGCGGTGCTCGGTGCCGGTGCGTTTCGCGTAGCCCTTCCGCAGCGACGACACGACCACCTTCATGAGCGAGATGTGCGGGATCCGGTGCTGCGCGAACGACGCGGCGAGCTTCGACGGCGGCATCCCCCATACCTTCGTCGTGTACGGACCGAAGAACATCCCGTAGAGCGTCCGGCCCATCGCCTGGACCACCCAGTCCTCAGCCGAGACGAGCGGCTTCGGCCGGATCTTGCGGCGAGCCGATTCGGCGACGTAGTCGGCGAATGCGCGGGCCGCGACGATCGGCGACATGCTCTTGGCGATGTCGAGCGCCTCGAGCGGGTACTTGTAGTAGCTGCCGCGGAACTTGATGCTCACGTTCTTCTTCCGCGCCGGGAACCCGTCGGACGCGATCTCCTTGAACAGATCGAGGACCCGCTGGTTGCGCGCGTGATAGGCGTGCGGGCCGAAGTCGAAGCCCGCACCGGTCTTCCCGGGGAGCGTCGTCGCGAGCCCGCCGACGAAGTGCTGGGCCTCGAGGAGCGTCACCCGCTCGCCCTGCGCGGCCAGGCTCGAACCGGCGGCGAGCCCGCAGATACCGCCACCGATGACGACCGTGTGGGACACGCGGCAATCGTAGTTTTTTCGCACGGCAGGCCGCGACGCAGAAGCGGTCCCCGCCGCGAACGGGATCAGGAACGCGACAGCGAGGCTTGGGCTTCGTGAACGGCGGTACGGAGCTGACTGACGTCCCGTGCCGCGAAGGCGATGCGCCCATCGGCCAGGGAATACGTGACGCCGACGTTCAGCTCCTGATCGGCGATCGGACGAAGGATGCTCGCGAGAGCGCCCGGCCGATCGGGGATCTGGACCGCGAAGGCGTCAAGCTCCTCGCGGATCGAAAAGCCCGCACCCTCGAGAGCCTTCTTCGCGCTGGCCGGATCGGACGTGAAGAGATGGAAGATCCCTTCCCTGCCCGACGGCACGACGCAGTAGCCCTCGATGTTGACGCCGCGCTTGGCGATCGCGTCGGTCGCCTTGAACAACGTGCCCGGCGTATCCGGAAGCGTGACGGAAAGATCCTTGGTGGTGTTCTGCATTCAGATTCCCTTCCCGCGTTCGCTGAAGACCCTGATCGCGGTGGGACCGCTTCTGCCGCCCGACCATAGCCCTCAGGGAGCTGCTGTAAAGCCTTGTCGGGGGGCCGCGTCGGCATGCGGCACAGCGCTCGCCCGCTCGACGCGCGCATCGCGATTATGACCGCGTCGCAACGACGCGGATCGCATCGAACAGGTTGACTGGGAATCGCCCCGGCAGAGCGACGCGTCTGACGAACCGTTGCAGACCCAAATGGCGCGCGAGCTGGTACTTCGCGAGCTCGAGCGGCACCCATTTCCACGGGTGCGTGATGCTCTGCACGCGAAAACCGTGTCTCGTGAGCAGAGCGGTCAATGTGCTGGGCGAGAAGAACCAAATATGCAAAGGCGGTGTCATGAGCCGCCAATGCCGGCCCGTGACCCGCGCGAACCTCGAGTCGAAGTCACCTGTCGTGAGTAGGAGTGACGCGCCGGGACGAAGCAGCGCGGCAAGCTCGGCCAGCACCTCATCGGGCCTCTCGAGGTGTTCGAGGACGTCGAGCATGACAGCGGCGTCGAACGGCGCACGATCAGCGACGCCAGCGAGATCGCGCGCGACAACGTGCCCGCGCGCCCGGCACGCGGCGCGAGCGATCTCAGAAACCTCGACGCCGCGCACCTCGAACCTGGTGCTTGCCTCGTCAAGGAAGAAGCCGTAGGCGCAGCCCAGTTCCACGAGCCTGCCGCTGCGGACGGGCAGGACATTCAGCGTGCGACGGAATTCGCGCCGAAGATCATCGGCCGAGCCGGCGTAGTCGGCATAGCCGTCGGGATCGCCGCCCGTGAAGTACGCCTCCGTGTAAAGAGAGTCTGGATCGACTCCTGGTGGCAATACCGTCCGCCCGAGCCCGCAGGCGGCGCAGCGCACAATCGAGAAGCCGCGCACCTCATAGAGGGATCGCGTCTCAAGGCTTCCGCACGCGATGCAACTCATTTGCGTCCGATCGTGCGGTCTGCCCTCGACGCCGGTCGAGGATCATGACCGCGCCGCGATCGGTCTTCGGGCGGATCCACGAGGGCAAGGGCCATCGCCGCGACGCCGCCGAGGTAGGCGTAATACGGCTGCGTCGTCCACTTCGCGAGCAGGAGCGCGATCAGGATGGCAGCGCAGCCACCGAACGTCGCGGCGCCGATCGTTGGCAGACGGGCGCGAAGCAGTAACGCGAACGTCACAAGAGTGACGAGGATCTCGGCGGCGAAGAAGAACGGGAGCCAGCCGCTGACGTCGGTGTACTGCTGCAGCATGGCGAGGAGGTTGGCGCCCCAGACGTTGTTGTGGAACGTGAGCACCGCGACCTGCTGGGAGAGGAACGCAGCGGGATCCCAGACCAGGAATGGGATGACGAACACGGCGATCGTGGCGACGCTGATGAGGCCGTAACGCCGCCACTCGCGACCGGCCACGGCGAGGTGCCGCAGGACGAGCGGCAGGATCACGACTGCGAACTGCTTGAACGCGACGGCCCACCCGAACACGACGGCGGAGAGGACGAACGCGAGCCGCCCGAGGCGCGTGTCGCGGTCGGCGAAGACGAGGATCGCGAGCGCGAGCACGACGAGGAACGACGCCGAGACGTCGTTCGAGCCGTCGATCGCGCGGAACGCGCCGATGCCCCAGGTCGCGTAGAGCATCGCCGGGAGCGCGACGCGCTCCCATCCGGCGCGGAGGCCCGCGGCGCCGATCGCCGCGGTGAGGAGGATCCCGGCCACGGTGTCGACGCGCGTGAGATCGCCGAACCAAATGTGCGCCGGCAAGTACCAGAGGAGCTCGCCGGGCGGGTACACGAGCGGCGAGCCGGGCGGGATCGTAGACGTGAGCGGCACGGTGTACGGGTTCAGGCCCTGGAGGAGATTGACGATCGCCTCCTGTGTGGCCCGCAGGACGTCGCTGCCGTCGAGGAGCGGGGTCCGCGAGAATCGCTCGCTCGCACCGATGAGGAACGCGTACCAGACGATGAACGGTCCCTGATCGTGACCGCGCAGGCTCAGCCCGAGGAGGACCGCCCCCGCGACGAGCAGGAGCACCCGATCCAGCTGCGGCGCTTCCACGTCGATCCCGCCGACGCACCAGAACAGTCCGGCGAGGATCGCGGCGTCATTGGCCCGCGAGCGCACGGCGCCTCGCGCAGCCGTCATTCCCGCCGCCAGATCCGCACGATCGGCGCGCCATCCAGGCCATCGATCCGAAGGGCCTCGCGGGCATGCGGCGGCGCGGGATCATCGGCGGGGAGCGCGAGCACGTCACCGGGCGCGCCGCAGCGATCCACGTCGCGCTCGACGACGTGAAATGGCACGCCGCTGAGGTACCAGCGCTCGTAGTGGGGAAAGGTGAAGTAGCTGATCGTCCCGATGCAGGCACTCGCGCCGGGAGGCGTGAGGGACCGGACGGCGGCCATCGTCCGCGCGGCTCCGTACTCCCACGCGCCGCCCGAGCGGAGCGGATAACGCTCGTACAGATCCCGGTAGTAGCTTCCGGTCTCGGCCAGGATGAGGATCGCGAATCCGGCGGCGACGGTCCTGCGCCGCGGTATCGCGCGCCAGGCGAGATCGACCCCGATCGCGACGACGATCGGCCAGGCGACGATCCCGAGCATGCCGCGCGCCGCGTGGGGGACGCCGTCGTCGGTGATCGCCGCCGGCAGCGGGGCGAGCGCGAGCCACGCGAGGGCCGCGAAGGCGAGCACGGACCGGGGCGCCCGGGTCACGCACCACGCCCCGCCAAGGACGGCGAACGGCAGCATCCACAGCAGGAGCTCGCCTCTCCCGGTGCCGTGGCGGAGGTTGTCGTCACCCGACACGAAGAGGTACACGGGGGAGAGGTTCGCGAGGTAGTTGTTCACGAACGTCGCGAGCGACGCGCCGGTGACGCCGTCGGCGAACGTCGAGATGCTCCGCGCGCGCGCCGTGAACTCGGGCACCGCGAGGGTCCGCCAGACGTAGGGTGCGACGATCGCGAGGCCCGCCGCGACCGCGGTCACGACGTCGCGGACCGGAAGCTCCCGCGCTCGCGACCGAAGGGGCCAGGCGAGCGCGAGCGCGAAGAGCGGCGTCATGAGGATCGCGATCTGGTACGTGTACACGGACAGCGCAAGGACGACCGCCGCGGCGATCGCCCACCGCGCGTCGGCGCGACGGAGGGCCCCGTGGAGCAGCAGGAGACCGGCAAGGAGGACCGGCGGGTAGGCCGCGTTGTCCCAGCCGATCCGGCTGAAGTGCACGGCCCACGGCAGCACTGCCGCGACCGCGGCGGTGATGAGGCCGAGACGCTTGCCGCCGAGCGCGACGACGAGCGCGTAGAGGAGGAGGACGTCGGCGACGCCGAAGAGCACTGCCGGCAGCCGCACCGCGAGCACCGTGTGGCCGAGCACCGCCTGGAACGGCACCGTGGCGAGCCCGTACAGGGGCAGCTGCGGCCCGAGCCGCGTCGTAAAGAGCGGGAGGTGATCCGCGATGACGTCGTGACCCGTCGTCACGACCGACCACGCCGACATCGCGCCGGAGATCTCGTCCTCGAACAGCTCCGGCGGGTTCGTCGCGATGTCATGGGCACGGAGGAAGATCGCCAGCACGACCGCCACGCCCAGGACGACCCTCACGCCGGCAGGGCTTGGTCGCGCCCGTCCAGGAGCGCGATCCCGAGCAGGCCGACGGACCCGAGGTAGAGCCAGTAGCCCTGCGAGGTCCATGGAGCGATGAGGATGACGATGGCCAGGGCACCGGCGCCGAGCAGGGTCGCTCGTCCGAGCGTCCTCGCCGGCACGATCGCGCTGAGGACGAGGAGCACGGCGGCAGCGGCCACCTCGAGCGTCGTGAACGCCGCCGACGGCGGGTCGATCCCGATCCCGGCAAGGGCGCCGGCGACGTTGATCCCGGAGCGTTCGGTGTGGAAGGTGAGAGCCGCAGCCTGCTGGCCCACGAAGGCGAGCGGGTCTCGGGCGAAGAACGGCAGCGCGAACGCGGCCGTGGTCCCCGCGGCGAGTCCGAGGTACGGCCGCCACGGTCCGCGGCCGGCGAGGTAGCGGACCACCGGCACGAGCAGGAAGACGGCGAACTGCTTGAACGCGACGGCCCAGCCGAACGACACCGCCGAGACGACGAGCAACCACCCCCGCGGCCAGCGCTCGTACAGCGCGAGGAGCGTGATCGCGACCACCACGAGGAGCGCGGCGGAGGTGTCATTCGACCCGTCGACCGCGTGGAACGAGCTGTAGAGCCACGTCGCGTAGAGCATCGCCGGTAGCACGACCCGGTCGAAGCCGACCCGCAGGCCGACGAGCACGATGCATGCGGTGATGACGACGCTGGATGCGACGTCGACGCGGGTGATGTCGTCGAACAGGAGGTACGCCGGAAGGTAGAACAGGAATTCGCCGGGTGGGTATGGGAACGGGGATCCGATCGGGTAAGTGGTCGTCATCACGTGCGTATACGGATTGCCGCCCTCGCGCATCACGACGTCGAGGGCCTCTCTCGTCGCGCGGAGGACGTCGCTGTAGTCGTCGAGCGGGCTCTTCGTCAGCCGCTCCGCGAACGCGATGAGGACCGCATACCAGCCGACGAACGCCGCCGTCACGGTGCCGGCGAGCGTCGTCCAGGCAAGCACGATCCCGGCGACGATGATGAGGACCCGCTCGGGTCGCGGGTCGTCCACGCTCGTGTTGCCGACCGCCCACATGACCCCGAGGGCGATCGCCGCGAGGGGAGGCCCTGGGCTACTGGCCCGTGAGCGCACGGAGCTTGGCGAGGTCGTCCTCCAGCGCTTTCTGTTCCTGACCGTACGTCGCGAAGTCGCCGTTGCGCAACGCGGTCTGGGCTTTCGCGTAGTGGTCGGACGCGGATTTCACGAGCGCCGCGACGGTCGCGGCGGCGGGCGAGGCCGATGGGGCGGGACTCGCGCCCGGACCGGGCGTCGGGCTCGGCGGCGTGACGACGGGCGCGGCGCCGAAGAGGGCGGCGAGCGCGTTCGGGAACGAGTCGCCCATCACGACGCGATCCTGGGTCGCGAGGAAGACCTTCTGGAGCTCGGGGAACTTCCCGTTGTTCGCCTGGACGAAGATCGGCTCGAGGTAGAGGAACGAGTCGCCGACGGGCAGGACGATGAGGTTGCCGTAGATCACCGTGCTCCCTTGTCCGACCTGGAGGAGCGAGAGCTGCTGCTTGATCGTCGCGTCGGCCTCGCGCCGAGCCTCGATCTGGATCGGTCCGAAGATCGCGCGGCTCTGCGGCAACCGCAGGACCCGGAGCTTTCCGTAGTCGGAGGGGTCCGCCCGGCCGGCGACCCAGGCGACCATGTTGTCGCGCTGACCGCCCGCCGGGGTCATCGGCACGAAGAGCACGAACTCGCGCTTCGACGAGCCCGGCAGCTGCGCGGTGACGTAGTACGGCTCGACCGGGATCGGCGCGGACCCCGACGCGAGGACCTCGTTCGCGATCCGCCACGCGTCGTTCTTGTTGTAGAAGTTGTCCGGCTCGGTCATGTGATACGTCGCGTAGATCTGGGTCTGGATGTTGAAGAGCTGCTCCGGGTACCGAAGGTGCGCTTGGAGCGACTGCGGCATCTGCGCGATCGGCTTGAAGAGCGACGGGTAGATGTTCCGCAGCGTGCGGAGCACCGGGTCCTGATCGTCCACGACGTAGTAGGTGATCGAGCCGTCGTACGCGTTCGTGACGACCTTCACGCTGTTCCGGATGTAGTTGATGTCGGCCGCGTCGAGCTTCGACGTCCGGTTCGAGGTGCCGTACCGCTCGCTGTACGGGTAGCTCGTGCCGGTCGTGTACGCGTCGTTGATCCAGTACTGCCTCCCGTCGGCGATGACGAGGTACGGATCCGGGTCGTACGTGAGGAACGGCGCGATGAGCCGCTCGCGGTCGCTGATCTGGCGGTGGAAGAGCACGCGCGACTGACCCGAGAGCTGGGTCGAGATGAGCAGGTTGAGATCGCCGAACCGGAGCGCGAAGAGCAGCCGATCCCAGAGCCCGCTCACGCCGATGCCGCCGACGCCGGAGAACCGTGTCGTCACGTCGTGCGGCTCCTGGGCGTAATCGAATTCGTCCTGGCTCGTCCCGACGATCACGTAATCGGTCGAGAGCTCGCCGTAGTAGATCCGCGGCTCGTCGATCTTCGGCTGCCCGACCGGCGGGATGTCTTGGAGCACGAAGCCCGGCCGGCCCTCGGTACCCACTGATCCGACGGGAGTCATCACGGCACCGAACCCGTGGGTGTAGTAAAGATGCCGGTTCACCCAGGTCTGCGCGGTCGCGGGGAGCTGGCCGGCGGCAAGCTCGCGGGCCGACAACATGACCGGCGTCTCGTTCCCGTTGATCACGTAGCGGTCGACGTCGACGTCGTTGAACGCGTAGTACTGGCGGAGCGCCTGGAGCTGCTGGTAGGCCGAGAGAAGCGGGCGGTAGTCCCAGAGCCGCACGCTCGCGGTGTCGGCGAGCTCCTTCTGCACCTCCGCGGGCTCGGGATCGTTGGCCACGTCGACGCTCGAGTCCTCGACGTTCGTGAGCGCGTAGGCCGCGCGCGTCGCCTCGATGTTGCGGGCGATGTAGGGCTTCTCCTTGTTGAGCTGGTCGGGTGACACCACGAATCGGTCGATGAGCGAGGGGTAGATGCCGAGGACGAGCACCGACGCCACGATCCAGAGGCCGATCGCGCCGACGAGCACCCAGATGGTCCGGAAGAACGCGTTGGCGAACGACGCGATCGCCGTGATCGAGACCACGACGACGAGGATCTGGAGCGCGGGCAGGCGCGCGTTGATGCTCGCGTAGCCCGCGCCGGTGAGCACGGTCTCGTCGCGGAACAGGAGATCGAACTGGTCGAGCACGTACCCGAACGCGACCAGTGCGAGGAAAAGTCCGCCGAGGATCGAGAGGTGCGACCTGGCCGGCCGCGCGAGGGCGAGCGCGTTGCGCGCCGAGACGACGATGTCGGCGCCGGCGAGCGGCGCGGTGGCGACGCCGATGACGCCACGCACGACATAGAGGCCGACGACGCCGATCGCGATGAGCACGATCGCCGCGAGCAGCCAGCCGCGCACGAACTCGAGGACCGGCAGAGTGAAGAAGTAGAACCCGATGTCGCGGCCGAAGACCGGATCGGCCGTGCCGAACGGAACGCCGTTCAACCAGCGAAGGAGGGCGTCCCACTCGTCGCCGCCGGCGAGCCCGAAGAAGAACGATGGGATGAGGAGGAGCGGCGCGAGGCGGAGCGTGAGCGCGAACGCGCCGGTGCGGCGCTTCGCGTCGGTGTCGACGACGAGGCGCGTGACCTGCGGCCGCAGCGCGAAGTAGAGGTTCGGCAGCGCGAGGACGAAGAACACGACGAGGAAGATGAAGAACGCCCAGAAGCCCGCGGTGTAGCGGCGGAGGAACACCTCCTCGAGCCCGAGGCTCCGGAACCAGAGGAGGTCGGTGAGGAATCCGACGATCGGCGTGAACAGGAGCGGCACGAGGAAGAGCAGGACGATGACGATCGTGATGAGCGTCGAGAGGCGGCTCCCCCGCCGGCGTGGGCCACCGCCACCGCGCCGCAGCCCGGGGAGATCGACGCGCGACCAGTCGATGTTCCCCCAGTCGCCGCGACCGGGGCCGTCCCTCACGTTTTGATGGTAGGTCCGTTCAGGCGATGCCCCGCGCGGCGCCGATCGCGATGACCGCGCCGGCCACGGTGATCGCGGCGGCCGACAGCGCGGGCAGGGCCCGCGCGACCGCTGAGCCGGCGGCACGGGCGAGGAGCTGGCGGCGGCGCAGCGCGCGCTGCCCGAGGACGAACGCGAGTCCGATCGCGGTCAGGACCGCCGCGAGCCCGACGCTGAACGCCGCGACGAGCAGCATGCCGAGTGGCACGTTGTGGAACGACACCGCGGCGAGGAGGACGACGAGCGCGGTCGGGCACGGCAGCAGGCCACCGGAAACGCCCAGCGCGAGCAGGCTTCGCATCCCGACCGGACCATCGTGCCGGTGCTGACCCGGCCCCTCTCCATGTTCGTGATCGTGAGCGTGCTCGGGCGGCCCCGTGCGGCGCAGACCCCGGAGCCGGGCGCGAAGCAGCGAGAGGCCGATCGCGACGACCAGCAGGCCGGAGAGCACGCCGAGCGCGGGATACAGCCGTTCGGGAAGGACGTACTGCGCCGCGACGAGCGTGACCGCGCCGAGCAGGTACACGCCGATCGTGTGCGTCGCAGTGACCGTCGCGCCGAGCACGACGGCCTGCGACGGCGTGCCGCGCGATCCGACGAGGTACGCCGCGACCATCGCTTTGCCATGACCCGGACCGAGCGCGTGCAGCGCACCGAGCAGCATCGCGACGAGGACCGTCGCCACGAGCGCACCGAGGTCGACCGGACCATTCCGCAGGAGTGCAGAAAGGACGTCCGCGCTCGTGTCGATCGCGAACCGCGGCAGGCCCGCGAGACCCGTGTTCGTGCGGGCGACGGACGCGGAGAGGTCGACCGTCGCGCTTGCCTCGGTCACGTCGGGCGGGACGATGTTCGGGTCGGTCGGATACGACCGGAGCTCGTTCGTCGGCTCGTCGATCGACACCGTCGCCGCGCGGAACGCGCCACCGAACACGACGGCGTGCCAGCCGATCCGGCCGGCGTACGTCCCATCGCGATAGTCGATGCGCGCTCCATCGCGCGCGGCTGGCGCGTCGAGGTCGAGCGTGACACGCAACGTCGCGAGTCCGGCCTGGCCCGCGAGCCGCTCGACCGAGGACGCTCGCAACGTGAGCGCGGTCGCGCGACCGTCGATCGTCACGATCAACGCGTCGGCGAGGCGGCGATCGATCCCGTCGATCTGCCCGGCCTGCGTCTCCTGCAGCGTCGGGATCTCCGCGAGGTCGAGGACGTACCGGACGCGGATCGCATCGCTCGCGACGGTGACCCGGCTCAGATGGTTCACCGTGAAGTTCCCGAGCGGATGCGCCCATGCAGGGACCGACAGGAATGGAAGGACAAGCAGAGCGACGGCCCACGCGACGACGAGCCGTCTCATCGCGCGATCGTCGCCGCGCGAGCGAGCGCGACGGGGTCGCGCCAGCCGAGTCGCAGCGCCTCCGCCGCATGAGCCCTCGCCGACGTCAGGTCGCCGGTCTTGTACTCGGTCCAGGCGAGAGTCATCGCGACCGTCACGCTCGGCCGGGTCGCGTACTCGGCCCGCGCGGTCGCGAGGGCCTCGTCGAGCCGAAGGTCGTGGTCAGCGTCGAAGAGCGCGAGGTCGACATCAGTGCGCACGCCATTCGCCTTGAGCAGGAGCTCCATCGCCGTCACGAGCTCGACGTCCTGGCGCGCTCGCACGGAGTCGCCGAGGCGCCCGTGGAGGTCGGCGAGCGCGATGACGAAGTCCGGCACGGGCAGACGTTGGGCGGCCTGCGTGTCGAGCGCGGCGGCGCCGGCGAGGTCGCCGCGCGCGGCACGGACCTTCGCCTGTCCGGCGAGAGCGAAGACGTAGCCGTCGACGCGCTGCAGGGCGTTGTCGTACGCCCGCTCGGCCGCCTCGAGGTCGTTCTCGGCGAGGTAGAGGTTGCCGAGCTGGACCTCCGACCAGGCGGTGCCTTCGGTCCGCGGAGCACCGGCTTCGACGGCGCGACGCATCGCGTCGATCGCGCCGGCGAGGTCACCGTGCAGCTCGCGCAAGTACGAGACGCGCGAGTACGACGCGAGGTCCGGGCGGAGGTCGACCATCCGCTGCGCCGCGTCGACGGCCTCGGGATAGCGACCGAGCTCGACGTAGGCGTCGGTCAACACTCCGTAGGCCGCCGGCCGCGCCGGCGCGGCAGCCTGCGCGACGAGGCCCCAGCGCAGCGCGGCGACGAAATCATGACGTGAGAGCGCGAGATTTCCGAACGAGATCGCCACGTCGGGATCCGTTGGCGCGAGCGCAGCCGCTCGATCAAGGAGCTCCGCGGCCTTCGCGTAGAGGGAGGGCTCGTAGGTCTCGCGCACGCGGAGGAGATACGCGGACGCCAGACCGGCCATGAGCCGCGGATCGTTCGGGGCGGACGCGAGCTTCGCTTGCGCCAGCGCGATGGTCTTTTCGCCGTCGGTGCGCGGATCGAGGAGCCGCTCGAGCGCGGCGGGGACATCGACGATGTCGGTGCGGGTGGCCGCGAGCACGAGGCTGAACGCGCCGACGCACACGCCGAAGGCGAGGAGCCACAGCGCGGCGCGGCGGATGGCCACGCGACCGCCGGGGAGCTTGCGCCCCCCGGCGGTGAACGACGTGGTCGTCATTCGCTCGCGTGCCATGTCGCTATGGGGTCGTCGGCTCGAGACGGTGGCCCGGGAACGTGTGGTCGAAGCCACCGGTCGGCAGACCGACGTACGGGAACGAGGTGAGGAACGGGACGTCGTTGACGTTGACGCCGTCGCCGAGCTGGTTGTTCGGCGCGATGTTCGTCGCTGGCGTGAACGGTGTGCCGCCCGCGACGGCCTGGAGGGCGATGTCGACGACGTCGTCGCCAAGACGCCGGCCGTTCGGGAAGCCCTGGTTGTCACCGCCGAGCACGCCCATGCGGCTCGGCGACGCGGTGACCGGGGTGGCCACGTTGAGACGGAGCTCTTCCGACGGCTTCACGAAGCGCGGCTTGTTCAAGCCGGTGATGCCGGTGAGGAAGATCGCGACGAGGTCGTTGCGCGGCGTGGCCGGGACGGTGATGCCGTAGATCGCGTGGAGGAGACGGGCCGCCTCGGGATCGGTGACCCCGCCGAGGAACTGCGCGCCGTCGCTCGGCTGCGAGCTGTTCCAGAGGTCCTTCGCCCCGACCGGGACGACGACCTCGTTCACGAGCGGTGCGCCGAGGCGCGAGACCTGGACCCAGATGCCGCTGCCGGTCGCGGTCCCATTGCCGTTGAGGACCCGCGTCTGCTGGCGGTACGCCGTGGTCCAGCCGCCGATGACCGCGAACTGCGCGTTCGGGTCGGTGGGCATGGATGCGTCGTTGGTGAGCTTGTTGATCGGGACCTGGAGCGCGATCGAGAGGACGTTGTAGCCCGAGAGATCGTCCTTGCCGCCGCCCTTGTTGCCGGGCGCGCCCGGACGGATCGTCAGGAGGTCGAACGTGGCACCGAGGTCGACGAAGAACGGGTCATCGCGCTGTCCGGCGAAGGCCTTGATGCCATCGCTGCAGCTGACGACCGCGGACTGCGCGAGCGCGGCGTAGTTCGGGGTCGACTTCGGGCCGATGTTGTTCGGCGGGACGATCCCTGAGCAGATCTGTGAGGTGCTGCCGTTCGAGTAGGTCCGCGTGACGGTGAAGGTCTGGTAGATGTTGAGGTTCGGATCGGTCAGCGATGCGACCGGACCGGTGTTGTAGAGGAACGTGTTGCCGCTCCGGACGGTGGTCTTGAAGGTGAAGTCGAACCACTGGTCCGGGACGGTGTCGCCGTTGTCGTCGATGGTGATGCGGTAAAGGACGTCGTCACCGAACTTGTAGAAGTTCGGGCCGCCGGCCGGCTCCTGGAACGGGTAGTAGTTGGCGATGAGGGTGATCGTGTCCGTGCGGTCGGGACTCTTGAACAGGTAGAAGTCCGTTCCGTCTGCCGCTGGGTCCTGCGAGATCATCGGCGCTTCGCGGTGGCTCGACGCGCCGGTGAACGGCGGGACGAGGGCGACCGCGAGAAGTGCCGCGGTGGCGATGACCGCCACTGCGCGAACGCGGATGGAAACGCGCATGGGTATTCCTTTCCCTCCATTGATGTGGGCATTGGCGCTGATCGCGTACGCGACGTCGACGTTGCCGATGACTACGCACGGTCACGCCGAACGGTTTTCCGACCGCGGCGCGGAGTGCGCGAAGGGCGGCGGATGGCCACGTCGCGACGGCCGGGCCAGCAGTACGAAGGCGAGGGCCCGATCGGATCTACCGGATCGACGGCCACGAGGCCAGCCGCCGCTCCTGCCGGCTCGAGCGAAGGGCGCTGTGGCTTCCCGTCGTCACGCTTCCCGATCCGATACCCGCGCGCTTTTTCCTCGACCTAGACTCCGAGCGAGCGATCACGGCTCGTGACGGGAATGGGATAGGGAGCGATTCGATGAACCGGGTCTGGGCGGCCGCGGCTGCCATCCTTCTGGTCGGCACCGCGTGCACCTCGAGCTTCGCGCAGCAGAATCCACAGCTCTGCACCGCGGACAAGGTCCAGCAAGTGCAGGATCTGGTCGCGAAGGCCGGCATGACGCCGCAGGACGCGGCCGACAAGGCCGGCACCGATGCCCGGTGCCTCTCCGACGCCGAGACGAAGCAGGCCCAGGCCACGTACGCCGCCTTCAAAGCGCTCGCGACCCCGACCCCCGCGCCGACCCTTGCCCCGACGGCCGCGCCGACGACCGCCGCGCCGACCGCGAGCCCGTCGCCCTCACCGAGCCCATCGCCGTCGCCATCCCCGTCACCCACCGAGACGCCCGCGCCGACCCCGGCCCCGACGGCTCCACCGACCCAGGCACCGACGCAAGCCCCGACACCGACGCCGGCGCCAACGCCGACGCCCTCACCGTCACCGAGCCCGACGCCGTCGCCGAGTCCCTCGCCGGTGAGCGCGGGCTGGCCGCCGCTCGGTCCGTTCGCGCCGCAGGCCGGGACGCTCGCGATCACCGGCACGATCAAGCACCAGAACGGCACCCCGGCGGTCGCCTACTGCGTCATCCTCACCGCCGGACCGTGCAACGTGACGACCGACGCCAACGGCAACTTCGGCACGTACTTCCTGCCGGGCTTCCCCGTCACCCTGTACATCAAGGGCTGGCCAACGTCGCCGGGCGGCGACGGCCTCGTCGTCGCGAGTCAGACCGTGAATGCCGGCCAGACCGGCATCCAGATCACCGTCCCGTAGACCGCCGCTAGGAGTTCCTTGCCGCGACCTCGGCGAAGAGGTCGCGGTACTTCTCCACCACGACCGGCCAGGTGTACGTCGCCTCGACGAACCGCGCGCCCGATCGGCCGAGCCGATCGCCGAGCGCGGCATCCGTCACGAGGAGCTCCGCGATCTCCGCGAACTCCATCCACGACCGGTACGCGAGGCCGGCACCCGCGCGCGCGGCCATCGACGAGAGCACCGGCGAGCGCGCGTCTACGACGACCGGCCGCTCCGCGGCCCAGGCCTCGAGGGTGACCATCGAGAGCGACTCGAGGAGGCTCGGCATGACGAGCGCCGAGGCACCCGCGAGCGCGTCGAACTTCTGCTGGCCCGAGAGCGCGCCGACGTGGCGGATGCGCGGATCCGGCGGCACCGGCATCTCCGGCTCGCCACGGCCGGCGAGCACGAGCGTCGCGGCGGTGCTCCCGCCGCTCCGCTGCCAACGCAGGAAGTGGTCGAACAGCGTGCCGCACCCCTTGCTCTCGACGATCCGTCCGAGGTACAGGAGGTACGGCCCGTCGATCCCGAAGCGCGCGCGGAACCGCGCCCCGTCGCGGTCCGCCGGCACGTCGACGCCCACGCCGACGACGTCGCCCGGGATCCGCTCGTTCGCGAAGGTGCGGTGGATGAGCTGCCGCTCCTCGACGCTGTTGAACGCGAACGCCCGCGGCGCGTGGAAGAGCCGGCGGTACACCGAGAGCCGGAGCGCGGGCTCGTCGTGCGCGGTCGGCACGAGCACCGCGCGCTCGGGGACGAGCGGCAGGCCGTTGACGGTCGGGTAGTAGATGTAGGTGAAGAAGAGGACCGCGTCGAAGTCGCGCCCGAACCGACGGAGGTGCTCGAGGAGCTCGGGGGCGACCGGGCCCTGCGCCCGTACGAACGCGTCCTCCGCGGCGAGGGGATGGACCTTCGCGAACGCGCGATGCTCGCGCAGCCGGAAATCCCGCGCGCGGCCGGACTCGACCGGAAAGCGGTGGACCGGCACGCCGTCCACCGCGTCGATGCCGGCGGTGTAGACGTTCTCCCAGGTCCAGTAGTCGGCCGCGGTCGTCGTCGCGACGGCGAGATCGGCGTACGGCCGCAGGTGCGTCACGAGCTCGCGGGCGTGGGCCTCGGCGCCGCCGCTCACGTCGCCGTAGCGCTGGACCACCACGAGGACGCTCGGCCGGTCACGCACGGACGGTCGCCTCCACGAGCCGCTCGAGGCGCTCGTCGAACGCGGCGTACGAACATTCGCGTTCGACGTACGCGCGGCCGGAGCGGCCGTAGCGCTCGCGCTCCGCGCGCACCGCGTCGAGCGCCGCGCCGAACATCGTGTCGGCGTAGCTCCGGCCCGCGCCGGCGCGGGCGGTCTGCCCCGCGGTGACGGGGTTCGCCGCGTGCACGAGGGCGGGCGTCCCGTACTGCCAGGCCTCGAAGAGGACGATGCCGAGGCTCTCGAGGCGCGACGGCTGCACGAGTACCTGGGCACCCGCGAGCGCCGCGGCCTTGTCCTCCTCGCTCACCCGCCCGAGCGCGCGCACGTCCGGGCGATCCGGCAGCGCCATCCGCACCGTCCCCGCGAGCACCAGGGTCAGATCGGCCGCCCCGCCGGCTTCGCGGTGCGCGATCCACTCGTTGATGAGCTCGTCGCAGCCCTTCCCCTCGCTCACCTGCCCGAGGTAGAGGACGAATGGCCCGGCGATCCCGTGGCGCGCGCGGAACGCCTCGACGTCGGCGGGCGGCGCGTCGCCGAGCGCGTACCCGAGCACCTCGTCCGGGACCTGCTCGTTGTGGAACCGCGCGTGGACCATCGCGCGCTCCTCGGGCGTGAGGTAGCCGATCGCGCGCGGCAGATGGAACAGCGCGCGGTACGGCGCGAGCCGCAACGGATACTCGTCGTGCGCGGTCGAGATGAGCGCCGCGCGCTCGGGGACGATCGGCAGCCCGAGCGCGGTCGGCGCGTAGATGTACGTGTAGAAGACGATGGCGTCGTACTCCTGTCCGTGGGCGTGGAGGAACTCCAAAAGCTCGGGGCAGTCGGGACCCTGGCGCGTTGTCCAAGCGAGCTCGTCGGCGACGTGGTGCTCCTCCTCGAGGACGTGGTGCTCGAAGGCCTTGAACTCGGGATCGCGGCCCGCGGCGATCGGGAAGCGCCGGATGAGGATGCTGTCGAGGAAGTCGTCGCCCGCCGGGTAGTACGGGGCCCAGGTCCAGTAGTCGGCCGCGGTCGTCGTCGCAATCTCCACGGTGTGGCGCTGGGCGAGCCGCTGCGCGACGAGGCGCGCGTGCTGCTCCGAGCCGCCGACCACGTCGGCCCCGTAGCGCTGGACCACGAGCAGGATCCGCCGGCCGGTCACTCGACGCCGATGAGGTAGCGCATCGCGTTCCGCTCGGGCGACAGCAGCCGGCGGAGGATCCCGACCTGACGCAGGCAGCGCGCGTAGACGTCGGGCTCGCGGATCTCGCGCATCGCCCGGGCGAGCTGCGCGGTGTCGCGCGCGACGAGCCCCGCGCCCTCGTACAGGCGGAAGCCCGGCGTGTCCGAGAAGATGCACGGCAGGCCGGCCCAGATCGCCTGCGTCGCGACCGCGCTCTGGAACACGTCCTCGTAGAAGAGGACGACGCAATCCGACGCTGCGACGAGCGGGCCCATGGCCTCGTACTCGGTGTTCACGATGACGTTCGCGCGTCCGTGCGCGGCGTCGCGCACCTCCCCGAAGTAGCCGCGCTCCCACTGCGATTCGGTGCCCGAGAGCACGAGGACCGCGTCGTCGGGCAGCGCCTCGATGACCTCGATGTACCGCTTGCGCTTGAAGAAGAAGCCCGGCGAGACGAACACGAACGCGTCCTGAGGTAGGCCGAGCCGCGCGCGGAGGGCGCGCTTCTCCGCGGCGTCCTTCGGAAGCACGGTGTCCTCGAGCGGCATCATGACGAGCGGCACGAGGTCACGTTTGCGCTCGTCGCGCGTGAGGAGGCTGACCCAGAAGTTCGAGCGGTGCGAGTGGACCACGATCCGCGCGGGCAGCCAGCCCATGAGTGCCAGGATCGCGCGGTACGCGAGGAACCAGACCCCGATCCGCAAAGCGACCGAGAGCGCCCGGACCCACTCGAGGTACCACGCGTAGCTCGGCCGGTAGTGCAGCGCGTGCGAGAGCTTCCGGTAGTGATGGAACTTCTCCGGCTCGATCTCGTGCGCCGAGAGCACCGACGGGATGCCGCGCAGGCGCAGCCGCGCGAGCGCGCGGACGAACGGGACGTCGCTGAAGATGCCGGCCTCGTGCTCGAAGATGACCGCGTCGGTGCCTTTCGCGATGTACCGCAGCTTCGTCGCGAGATCGCGCGCGTCGTGGTGCTTCGTCCCGACGAACGTCGCGCGGTGCCCGGCCGCGCGAAGCCCGTCGCAGACCGCGAGGGCGTAGTGGTGGATCCCCGAGCGCCGTTCGCTCGACACGACCGCGACCTCGCGCCGCCGATGCGCGGGCAGCTCCCAGCCGGCGAGGGCGAGGGCCCGCGCCAGGTCGTCCGCGACGGCCTCCGCGGTGAACGCCGCGAGGCGCCGGCGGCCGCGGGCGATGAGGTCCTTACGCAGCCCCGCGTCGCCAACCGCCCGCTCGAGCGCGGCGCCCACCGCGTCCGGCGCGGTGTCCGCGAGGAGGATCCCCGCGTCGCCGAGGGTGTCGGGGATCGCGCCCGCGTCGCTCGCGACGATCGGGAGGCCAGCGCGCATCGCCTCGAGCAGCGGCACGCAGAAGCCCTCGTGCTCCGAGAGCGTCACGAGCGCGGTGGCGCCGCGGTAGTACGCGACCAGCGCCGGCATCGGGACCGAGCCGGTGAGCGTGACCGCGGCCTCGAGGCCGTGCGTGCGGATCGCATCGCGCACCTGACCGAGATAGGCCTCGGACATCGCGTGCGATCCGACGAGCCAGAGCCGCGCGGTCGGGTCGCTCGCGCGGTAGTGCGCGAACGCGGCGACGACCTTGTGGACGGCCTTCTGCGGCAGGATCTGGCCGACCACGAGGATGTCGGTCCGCTCGTCGGAAAGCTCGCGCAGGACCGCGGGGTCGGGCTCGACGTCGAACGCGGACCAGTCGACGATGATCGGGACGACCGCCGTCTTCGCGAAGCCGGCGCGGACGAGCTCCTTCTGGTTGTACGCGCTGTCCCCGATGCCGAGCTCCGAGACCTTCGCGAGCTCGGCGAGCTGCTCGCGGCCGATCTCCGCGTACCGCCGCGCGTGCTCGTTGGCGCCCTCGAAGAAGTGCGCCGGCGTGATGTTGTGGTAGACGACGGTCTTCCGGTGCGGAAGCTTCGCGACCTCCCAGAGCGCGTCGTTCCCCATCGAGAGGTGGATCTGCAGCGACGTGCCCGCGACCGGGAGCGTCTCGAGGTCGTGCCACGGCTGCACGAACTGACGCACCTCGGGCTTCGCCTCCGCGGCGAAGAGGTCGGACCGTACCCCGCGCGACCAGTAGAGCCGTTGCAGCTCGAAGCAGTCGTTGCCCACGGCGTCGCCGTACGCGACGGTCGGCGCGAACTGGTGCGCGGTCTCGAGCTTCACAGGCCGAGCACCTCACGCGTGCGCTCGGCGACGCGGTCGGGGTCGAACGCCTCGAGGCGCCGCCGGCCCGCCGCGACGAGCCGCTCGCGCAGCTCGCGCCGCTCGAGGGTGAGGCCAACGGCCTCGGCGGCCTGCGCGAGGTCGCGCTCGGCGAGCAGGACGCCGGCGTCAGCGACGGTCTCGCCGATCGCCGCGGCGTCGTACGCGATCACCGGGACGTCGAAGCGCATCGCCTCGAGGAGCGGCACGCCGAAGCCCTCGTGCTCCGACAGCGACACGAACGCGCTCGCCGAGCGGTAGTACGCGACCAGCGCCGCCAGCGAGACGTTCCCCGCGAAGGTGACCGCGGGCTCGAGGTGCAGCGCCTTGACGAGCTCGGCGAGCCGGGCGTGGTACTGCGGCTGATCGCGGTACCCGCCGACGAGGACCAACCGTGCGTTCGGATCGATGCAGGCGCGGTAGTAGGCGAGCATCCGGATGAGGTCGTCCTGCCGCTTGTGCGGCGAGACGCGCCCGACGAAGAGGAGCAGCGGCCGCACGCCCGTCCAGCGGGCCATGACCGCGTCGTCGGGCGCGATGTCGTACTGCTTCCACTCGATGAGGATCGGGACGTGCGCGGTGCGGGCGTAACCCGCGGCATCGAGCTCGCGCTGGTTGTACGCCGAGACGCCGATCGCGAGCGCGATGGAGGGCGCGAGCTCGACGAGCTGGCGGCGGCCGAGCCGCGCATACGTCGCGGCGTGCGGGTTGATGCCGCGGAAGAACTCCGCCGGCGTGATGTTGTGATAGACGAGCACCTTCCGCGCATGAAGCTTCGCGAGCTGGGTGAAGACCTCGTTCCCCATCGAGAAGTGCAAAAGCACCAGATCGTCCGGCTCGACGTCACGGAAGAGGCGGCGATACGGGAGCACCTCGCCCGCGCCGTCCTTCGCCTCGACCGCGTAGGCGTGGGCCTCGTGGCCCCAGCCGCGGATCCGCTCCTGCAGCGCGAAGACATGATTGCTCATCGCGTCGCCCGGTGCCAGGACCGGATGGAACTGGTGGACGCGCGTCACGCGCGGGGCGTCCAGCCGATGACCGCGTAATCGCGGTCGCCGAACAGCGTTGCGTTCAGCAGCTTCACGTTCTCGCGGATCGGCCCCGCCGGGACGTCCTCGTTCAATCGCGTCTCGGTCGGCTCGGACGTCTTCGTCTCGACGCGCTCGTACCCCTCGACCTCCAGGTAAAAGCTGAAGAGGTCGGGCGGGATCGGCCGGCGGTGCGACGGGTCGAGCCAGAACGTGTGCGCGCCGACGGTGAGCGTCGCGGGATTCGGCGTGATGAACACGACGGGCGAGCCGGGCTGCAGGACGCGGCGGCACTCGCGCAGCACCGCGACGAGCTCGCCGGGGAGGATGTGCTCGGCGAGGTGGCGCGCGTAGAGGCCGTCGAGGCTGGCGTCGCCGAGCGAGCGCAGGTGCTCGAGGGCCTCGGCGGTGTGCGCGTCGAGGCCTCGCGCGCGCACGTGCTCGGTCATCTTCGGATCGAGGTCGATCCCGTAGCCGCCGACGCCGCGGTCGCGCAGGAGCTCGAGGAACGTGCCGCGGCCGCTCCCGAGGTCGAGCACGCGCGTCCGTCCGGCGAAACGATCGACGAACGCTTCGGACTGGCGGCGGATGACCGGCTCGTCGCCCGAGAAGCGCGCCGCGAAGAACGTGCTCTCGAGGGTCGCGGCGACCTCGTCGTCGCGCCAGCGCCGCCACTCGCGCTCGAGCCGGGAGAGGCGCTCGTCGAACTGCGGCGAGGGCGCCTCGCGCGCCTCGATGGCCGCCCGCGCGAGCAGCTGGTTGATCCGTTCCTGCCGGTCGGTGATCGCGGCGATCCACCACCGGGTGAGGCCGATAACGACGCGCCGACCGACGGTGATCGCGCCGCCGACGAACCGGCGGTGGCTCGTCGCGTCGTAGGCCGCTTCCTCCGCGAGCGTGTCCTGCAGCGCGGGCAGCGGGTCACCGAGGTCGTCGGTGAACAGCGCCCGCCCGCCGGGCAGTGGGGTCTCGAGCGCGGCGCGCACGTCGTCGCTGTACGCGCCGTTCGCGCGCTTGCGCCGCACGCGTTCGCGGATCTCGACCTGGAGCGCGGCCTGGTCCAGCGGACCGTCGTTCACGGCCGGAGCGTACCGTCCACGAGGATCGACAGGCTGCGCCGCGGCGCGCGCTCGCCGACGAGGAGCAGCCATTTGAGGCGGATCGTGCCGGCGAGGGAGCGCGACAGCGCGCCGACGTCGGAGACGGCCCAGCGGAACACGCCGAGCGTCCGCCGCCGGTCCAGGAACCGGTCGGCGAGCGCGGTGAAATCGTCGAACCCGAACGTCTGGACGTGACCGGCCTCGAGCTTTCCGGTCACGCGCTCGTTCGGGACGGTGAGGATCGCGCGGCCGCCGCGCGCGACGCGGGCGATCTCCGCGAGCGCGCGCTCGGGATGGTCGAGGTGCTCGAGCACCTCGCTGCAGTACGCGAGATCGAACACGCCGTCGACGAACGGCAGGGTCTCGGCGGAGAAGACGAGGTAGTGGACCCGGTGCGGCGCGGTCGCGTGATCGCGCGCGTGGCGGACGAGCTTCAGCGAGACGTCGCCGGCCACCGCGAGCTCCGTCCCGACCGCGGCGAAGACGTCGTGATGGACGCCCCAGTCCCCGCAGCCGACGTCGAGGCTCGCGCGTGGCACCCGACGTCGAAGGAGGCCGGCGACGCGGTCGCGCTTCCAGAGTCCGATCTCGAGCCACGCGCGGTTCTCCTCCGCGCCGCAGGCGTACGCATCGCCCGCGGCGTAGGCATGCTCGTCCGCCTCGACCTGCGCGATCGCACCCGACGGCAGGAGGATCGGGATCCCCTCGACGATCGGATGCGCGCGCCCGCACGATCCGCACGCGAGCGCCTCACCGGCGAGGGTCAACCGCCCGCCGCACTCGGGGCACCGCAGGATCGGCACGAGCTGTTGGAGCGGCGACTCCATCCACGTCCGGCGCCACGTGCCCGAGAGCCACGACGGTCGCGGCATGCGCGTCCGCGGCCAGCCGCCGACGAGTGCGGCCGGCTCGCGGATCGGCAGCTCCACGTCCGCGAGCGCGCGGATCGCCGCGTAGGCGAGGCGCTGCTTCGCGGTCGCGAACGTTCCCGGCCCGCGGCAGATCGCGACGAACCGGCCCTGGGCCTTCCAGCGCGCGACCGCGGCGAGCAGCGCGGAGAGGTGGTACGCCTGCGGCGCGTATTCGACGAAGACGAGCGCCGTGTCCGGCGGCGTCGCCCGCGCGGCGTGGAGCGCGTCGCGCGCGGTCGGGCCCATCGCGAGCTCATACGTCGCGAAGCCGAGCGACCGCAGGTGCGCGGCGAGGGCCGTGCGGAATGCCGGATCGTCGCGAGGGCCGAAGACCGCGGCGGTGGGCGCGCGGCGCAGGAGCGCCTCGACCGTCACTCGCACTCCCAGCGATGCGGGATCCGGGCCATGCCCATCTCGCGACCCCAGTCAGGCGGTCCGGCGATGACGCGGAAGGTGATGCCCTTCTCGAGGTAGTCGTAGTAGCGGTCCTGCGGATCGGTGATCCCGACGTCGGCGTCGAATCCGCCCGGCAACAGCGAGAGCGCGTCCATCGCGAACCGCACGACGCCGTCGGCCTTCGCCGGCACCGCGACGTCGTCGCTCGCGGTGTTCGTGCAGTACGCGGCCATGCCGTCGTCGCGGTAGATGCAGACCCCGAACACCGCGTCCGACACGAGCTGCGGGTTGCGATAGGCGATCTCGATGGCGGCCGGACGGCCGGATTCGAGCACCACGCGCTCGGCGCCGTCGTGATCGAGCATCCGCGCCCGGGTGATCTCGATCGTCCGGTCGCCCTTGCGGCCACCGATCTCGCCGCGCGCGGCCCGCTCGCGCTGCTCCTTCTCGCCGACCTTCAGGTGGTAGGCGTTCACGACGTCACGCACCGCGCCGGACGCGCTCACGACGCCCTGGTCGAGCCAGATCGCGCGATCGCAGAGCCGCGCGACGGCGCCGAGGTCGTGGGTGACGAGCACGATCGTCCGCTTCGCCTTGCGGAGCTCCGCGATCCGGGCGAAGCACTTGTGCTGGAAGTACTCGTCGCCGACGGCGAGCACCTCGTCCACCAGGAGCACGTCCGGATCGAGGTGGATCGCGACGGAGAACCCGAGGCGCATGTACATCCCGCTCGAGTACGTCTTCACCGGCGCGTCGAAGAACCGGCCGATGTCGGCGAACTCCTCGATCGCCGGCATCTGACGCTGCATCTCCTTGCGCGACAGGCCGAGGAGCGAGCCGTTGAGGTACGCGTTCTCGCGACCGGTGAAGTCCGGGTGGAATCCGGCGCCGATCTCGAGGAGCGCCGAGACCCGGCCATTCACCTCGAGCGTGCCCGCGGTCGGCTTCGCCGTGCCGGCGATGAGCTTCAAGAGCGTCGACTTGCCGGACCCGTTCGCCCCGACGACGCCGAACGCTTCCCCCGCCTCGACGCTGAAGGTCACGTCGCGGAGCGCCAGGACGTCCTCGGCCGGGACGAGCTGGCGGAGCGCGACCTCCTTGAACGTGCGCCGGCGCTCGCGGTGGAGGCGGTACGTCTTGGAAACGTGCTCCGCGCGGACGGCGACGCTCATCGACGCCCGGTCAGCATGAAGAAGAATCCGAGCGCGTCGGCGATCGGCGTCCCGTCCAACGCGCGGAACAGGCGGCCGTAGCGCCAGAGGAGCCGCTCGAAGCCGCGCGTCGTGTACGGCGGATAGACGCCCGCGGTCACGATGCGCACATCGCGCAGGCCGGCGTCGCGCGCGAGGTCGGCCCAGGCGCGCTTCGGCAGGTCGCTCTCGTAGATGCCCTCCGCGAGATGCTCGTCCGTGGCCATCCGGCGGCGCTCCGACCAGCGGTAGAGCGAGACCTTCCGCGGGACGATGTCGGCGTAGAAGAGACCGCCCGGCCGGAGCAGGCGGGCCATCTCGCGCAGCACCGCGGCGGGCTCGCGGAAGTGCTCGAGCAGCCCGCCGGACAGCACGACGTCGAACGACGCGTCCGCGAACGGCAGGGCGAGCGCGTCGCCGAACAGCGCGTCGCCGCGCTGCCCGCTCCGCCGGAGGTTCTCCCGCACCGCGCGGACGGCGTACGGCGCGTAGTCGACCGCGACGAGCCGGTACGGCCGCTCCTGGCCGAGGCGGATGAGGAGCCGGCCGGAGCCGGCGCCCACCTCGATCGCGCGCCCGCCGGGTGGCAGGAGGGGGCGGAGGTAGCGGACCTTCGTCGCATCGATGAAGTTGTAGACGTCCTGTCGCCGGGGGTCGTACAGCTCGGTGTCGCGAAGGGGGCGATCCCACGCGGCGGCATCGCCCTCGCGATACCGGGACTCGTGCTCCTCGTGCGCGTGCGCCACTAACGAAGCTGGAGCGCGAAGCGAAGCGCATCGTCGAGCTCGGCGAGCCGTGACGTTGAGAGTGCGCCGCGCCGCCGCTCCAGTCGCGACTTGTCGATGGTGACGAGCTCGTCGCAATTGATGGCGCACGCGTGCTCGAAGCCATCGCGGTGGTCGAGGTCCACCTCCGATGCGATGCCCCGCCGAGTCGTGGTGACGACGGCGACGGTGGTGCGCGTACGAACGCCGTTGACGTCATTGCGTGACGCCACGACGACCGGCCGCAGCTTGTCGATCCGAGCGAACCAAACCTCGCCTCGCTCGGTCGGCTTCGGCATCTAGTCCGGCGTGCCCCGGAGATCTTCGATCGCCGCACGCTCGATCGCTGCGAAGTCCTCGTCATCGCCGTCCGGGATCGCCTCATACCCGGCGAAGTAGCGGGCCTCGCGCTCGGCCTCGCTGTGCCGCGCGAGGTATTCGCGCGCCGCCTCCTGGAGCCACCGGCTGCGCGGGACCCCGCGGCGCTTGCGATCGCTCTCGATGCCTCGCCAGAGCTCGGTCGGGAACGAGGTGCTCGTTCGCGTGGTCGTGGGGCGCTTCATCAGCGGAGTATTACGAAAGTAATACCGCGAGGCAAATCGCGGGCCAGCCGGGCGCTCCCTCGCGCGTCCCGCCGCCACACGCTTGCTTGTGCGCCCGGCGGTACAGTCGGTTTCCCATTTCCGCAAGGAGGAGCCCCATGCGAGGCGTGACCGCGCTGGCGCTGTGCGCCACCCTTCTCGTCGCGCTGCTGTCCCTCGGATCCGTCGCGAAGGCAGATCAGCCGGCCGCACCGCAGGCCGCGGCCTGCACGTCGAGCGTCGGTCCGGGCATCCCGCCGCCATCGAGCGTCGCCTCGGGCGTGCCCGGATTCCACGCCTCGTGGTTCGGACAGTCCGGCTACATGACTCTCTGCCCTGGCGACACCGCGACCGCGGTCGTCGCGATGTACAACTCGGGCTCCTTCGGCTGGGTGAAGGGCGTCCTCGGCCAGGTCGCCTACCTCGGCACCTGGAACCCGATCCCCGGACAGGACCAGCCGAGCGTGCTCGGCGGTGACGGCCAGCTCGGCTCGCCGAACACCGGCTGGCCGCGCTACAACCGGGTCGCGATCCAGCCGGCGGATTACGTCGGACCGAATCAGGTCGCCTGGTTCCAGTTCGGCATCCGCGCGCCGCAGACCCCCGGCATCTACGACCTCTACATCCGACCGCTCATCGAAGGAGCGACGTGGATGGAGGACTACGGCATCTTCTGGCGGATCACCGTGCCGGCCGCGGCGCCGGTGGGCGCAGCGTTCAAGCTCGGCTGCTCCGCGAGCCCGTCCAGCATCGTCGCCGGTTCGACGCAGAGCTCGACGATCACCGTCACCGTTCAGGACCAGAACGGCCAGACCGTCACAACAGACAGCGGCCGGGCCATCACTCTCGCGCAAGCCGGCGCGACCGGCAGCCTCGATGGCGGCGCCTCCGGCGCGCCGTCGACGAAGAGCACCTCCAACGGTGCAGCCACGTTCACCCTCACGCAACCGGTGAGCGGCACCACCGGTACCGATCAGGTGTCCGCCACGAGCGCGAACCTCGCCGGCTGCGTCACGAACGTCACATTCACGACCGCGGGAGCCCCGACCTCGGTGACCGTGAGCCTCGGGCAGAGCGCGTTCCCGTCGGGCAGCCCACGCACAACGACGGTCACCGCAACGCTCAAGGACGCGAGCGGGGCGACCGCGAACGCCCAGACGTCGCAGACGGTGACCTTCAGCGTTGACAACGGCGGCGTCTGCTCGGTCTCGCCCACCAACGCGACGATCTCCGCCGGATCGAGCAGCACGACCACGACGCTGACGACCACCGGCGCTCCCGGAAGCTGCACGGTCACGGCGTCGGTACCCGGCCTCTCGTCGGGCTCGGCCTCGCTCTCCGTGACCGCATCCGGCCCGGCGAGCAAGCTCGCGATCACGGGCAACACGTGCAACAACGCCCCAACGACAAGCTCCTCACCCGGGTCCACCTGCGACGTCACGGTCCAGGTCCAGGACGCCGGCGGTAACCAGGTCTTCGGCCCGACCCCGATCACCCTCACCATGAATCAGCCGAACACGACGACGCTCTGTGGCGCCACCGTGACGACCACGACGCCGTCAGGAGGCGGAGGTAACCCGGCCACCGCCAGCACCTCGTCGAGCGGCACGACCGTGAAGTTCACGATCAGCGATGCCGTCGCGGAAGCCTGCACCGCGACCGCCACCTCGAGCGGGCTCACGCCCTCAGCGGGCACGATCTCGTTCACGGGAACAGGTGCGGCAACGCATCTCGTGGCGACCGCATCGCCTAACCCGATCCCAGCGAACGGCGCTTCGCAGTCCACGATCACCGTGTGCGTGAAGGACGCGGCGAACAACACCGTCACCGGCGTCAGCGATTCGATCGATCTGGTGTTCACGTCGAGCACCGGGGGCACCGCGCACGGGACGACGTTGATCAGCTCGACACCGCAAGCGGCAACGGCCGGCTGCGCTTCCTTCATCGTGCGTTCGACGACGACCATGGCCACGGATACCTACACCGCGAGCGACCTCTCGCGCAGCATCCCGAGCGTGACGGTCACCGTGACCACGAACTAGGAAAGATCCGCGACCACGAACGGCCCCGCGAGGCTCAGCCCTCGCGGGGCCGCTGCGTGATCGACAGTGCGCCCCAGGCGACCCCGGCTCCGAGCACCAGGCCACCCACCACGTCGCTTGGCCAGTGCTCCCCGAGGTAGACGCGGCTGAGGATGATGAGCGCCAGCCCGATCCACAACGCGATGCGCGGCCATCCGTGCACCACGAGCAGGAGGAAGGCGTCTCGCGCGACGTGACCGCTGGGGAACGAATGGATGAATGGGTCGGCGACGCCCTGGATCAAGGTGAGGCCGCGTGCCAGCTCCACCGGCGGTCGCGGCTGGTCCACGACGATCTTGCCGAAAGCTTCCACGATGACGACGAACGCGATCGCGAGCGGCACCCAGAAATCGACCTGCCGCGCCCGGAGCCGGGCCACCGCAAGCCCCGCGGCGAGCCCCGCGGTCACCTCGGCCTGCCCGAATACTGCGACGACCGAGCCCACGAGATCGAGCTCCGGACGCGCGGGGGACTGGACGACTGCCAGCAGCGCGCGGTCGATCGACCGCAACAGCCCGGCGTGCACCCCGATGGCAAGAACGACGAACACGACGAACGCGACGACCGTACGGGTGCGGTCGCTCAGAGCGCGCTCTCGAAGTCGTCCTTCGCGCGCCGGAAATAGGTGAAGCCGATCGCGAAGACCGCGAGCGCAACAGCGGCGGACCACGCGAGCAGGCCCCAGTCCGGCGGCAGCCCATCGAGGAGCGCGCGCTGGAATCCGACGACGATCCCGGTCATCGGGTTGAGCGAGAGACCGAGAAGCTCACGTGGGCGGTTCGCGACGAGCGAGATCGGGAAGAGGATCGGCGTAAGGAAGTACCAGGCCAGCAGGAGGATCGCGAGGATGTGCTCGACGTCCCGATAGAACACGTCGAGGCCCGCGAGGAGGTACGCGAACCCGAGGGCGAGCACGAGCTCGACGAGCACGAGCAGCGGAAGGTAGACGAGCCCCTCGGGGTGGCGCGGGCCGAAGATCGCGAGGACCGCGAACAGCACGACAAGACTGAGGAGGAAGTTCACGAGCGCCGAGAGCACGCTCGCCGCGGGGAGCAGCTGCACCGGAAGGCGGACCTTCTTCACGATCGCGCCGTTGCTGACGATCGAGGCCGCGCCGAGGATCAGCGAGCTGCTGAAGAACGTCCAGGGCAGGAGCCCGACGAAGAGGAAGATCGCGAACGGCTGCTCCCCCGTCTCGGTGCGTGGCCGCGTGCCGAGGACGACGCCGAACAGGATCCAGTAGACGAGCAGCTGCAGCAGCGGGTTGAGGAAGTTCCAGGCGAAGCCGAGCGCCGATCCCTTGTAGCGCGCGCGCAGCTCACGCCACGCGAAATCTGCGAGGAGCTCCCGGCGGTCAACGAGCACACGAAGGTCCGCGATCACGCGCGGAGTTTAGGGAGCGGCGACGAGCCGTTGCGTGGGGATCGAGATGAACCCGAGTCGCGAGGTCTGAGAGAAGCTCGCGGTCAGGTAGCCGACCATTCGGAACTCCAGGCCCCATTGGAGCGTGCCGTTGCCGACCGGCAGGACGAACGCCCATCGCCCGTTCGGATCGGTCCGCGCCGATTGATCGGTGCACGGTCCGAGCGAGACGCAGGCGCCCGCGATGCCGCGTCCGGTGCGCGCATCGACCACGGCACCGCAGAGCCGCGCGAATCCGCGCGGGATCGACACGAAGCACGCGGCGAAGGTTGGCGCCGGGGTCCGGCTGGCCGTCGGCGCGGGCCTCGGCGACCCCGTGCCGCTGCCGTTGCCCGTGCCGCTCCCCGCCCCGCCGCTTCCGCTCGGAGCGGCGCTGCCGGCCGCGGCGTCGCTGCCGCTCGCCGGAGCGGAGCTCGCGGAGTCCGACGCCTCCGGCGCGATGGTCGGCTGCGGCTCAGCGATGACCGACACGACGACCGCATCGGCGAGGACGACGCGGCCGCGGCTTTGTGCCGTCACGACGATCGCCGCGGGCGTACCGCCTCCACCGCCGTCCGTCGGTTCGGTCTGGCCCAGCAGCGGCTGCGCGAGGAGACCGCCCAACACGAGCGCGAGCACCGCGATCGCCGCTCCGAATGTGTACGGCAGGTGTCGCGGGCGCCGCAGCGGGACAGCCGGTGATGGCTCGACCGCAACGGGGACGAGCAGGCGCCGCGCCCGCGCGTCGCGGATCGCGCGTCCGAGCATCTGGCGCGCTGCGCGCACGGTCTCCAGATCGCGCGCGCCGAGATCGCCGACGTGCGCGCGCAGCTGTGCTGCCGCGCGGGCCGTCGCGAGCCCATCGCCGCGCCGCACGGCGTCGCCGAACTGGGCGCGTCGCAGCGCGAGCGGGTCACTTGCAACCGGCATTTCCACTTACCGCGTCGGCGCGAGGCGCTGGGTCGGGATCAGGATGCGGCCGGTCTGCGAGATCTGCGTGTACTTCGAGGTGACGTAGCCGGTCTTCGAGAACTCGAGGAACCAGATCAGCGCGCCGTTGCCGACCGGAAGCAGGACCGCCCACCTTCCATTCGGATCGGTGTGGATCCCCTGGCTCGAGCACGGGCCGAGCGAGACGCAAGCGTCGGCGATGGGCTTGTTCGTCGACGCATCGATGACCTGCCCGCAGAGCTTGCCGAAGCCCGCCGGGACGAACGACGGGCAGCTGGCGAATCCGGGACCGGTCCCTGAGCCCGCGCCGGGCACGACGCTCTGACCGTCCGTCGGGAATGCGTCGAGTGACGGATCGATCGTCGGGATGGCGCTCGGCTGCGGCTGCGGCTCCGGCTGCGGCTGCGGGAGCACCGGCACGACCGCGCGCACGGCGAGCACGACGCGGCCGCGGCTCTGCAGCGCGACCGGGACCGTCGTCGCGGTGGGGACGGCCACCGATGCGCGGCCTCCACCGCCGTTCTGGTCCACCGGCACGCCGGAGAGGGCGACGAGCAGGGCCACGGCGAGCACGATCGTCGCGGCGAGCGCGAACGGGAAGCGCAGCCGGCGACGAGACCGGATCGGCGCGGCCGCCGGCGCGACCGGGCGCAGGCGGCGGGCTCGGGCATCGCGGATCGCGCGGCCGACCACGAGGCGTGATGCGCGCAGCGCCTCCAGGTCGCGATGGTCGAGGTCATCGGCTCCCGCGCGCAGCTGCGCCGCGGCACGTGCCGCGGCGAGCGGATCGCCACGCCGCCGTGCGTCGCGGTACGCGGCGCGGCGGAGCGCGTCCCAGTCCCTAGCGGTAGACATAGATCTCGAGGTCGAGCGTGGAGCCGCGGTCACCGGCGACGATGCTGTGGTACGTCTTGATCGTCGCGCCGGCGAAGGCGCCGTCGGTCAGCTGCGCGGTCGCGACACGGCTGATGTCGTCGCCGACGCTCGGATCGGCGTTCGACGCGAACGCGATGACGATGGCGACCTGGTGTCCCCCGGACTGCTGCGCCACCTGGGCCTTCACCGCGGCGGCGATCCGTCGCTGCTCGTCGGCGCCGGCGGCGGCGTCGAAGCCAAGGAGCTTCGGACCATCGATCGCAAGCGACAGCACGACGGGCTTCGGATCGATGCCGGGCAATGCCGCCGGGGTCGCCGCGCCGACGCTGTTGGCGGCGAGGAAGATCGCGAAGAGGCCGAGGAGGATGTCCGCCCACAGCCAGCCCGCGAGCGACAGCGTGACCCCGCGCCCGATGCCGAGCATCGCTAGCGCGCCGGGGTGATCCTGCGGATGTCGCTCGGCTCGTCGGTCGGGCTCGGCAGCGCTCGCGCCGCGCGCGCGAGGTCATCGGCCGCGACCCGAAGATCGCGGACCACCGACTGGAGATCGGTGAGCTGCTGTTCGCGTTCCATCGCACGTTCGTAGATGCGGCGCTCCTCCGCCACCATTTCGTCGAGGACCGTGTCGGCGGATGCGTCGGTGAGCGACGGACCGGCCGAGAGGCTGAGCGCGTGCCCGAGGAGGAGCCGGATCTCCGACTCGCGGAGCAGGACGCGGGTGCGCGTGCTCACGTCGCGCACGTCGGCGCGGACGTGGATCGTGAGCGAGAGCACGATGAGCAGCGCGATGAGGCTCGCGTCGATGATCGCGAGGGTGCTGAAGCTCAGCACCGCCGCCGTACCTTCGAAGCTCTCCTGCCAGAGGAGGAGGAACGGCCGGCTGATCAGCTCCGGTCGGGCCTTGAGGAGCTGCTCGTACGCGGCGCTCGCCGTCGCGAGGCCGAACCACGTGACGGCGATCGGCGCGAAGACGAGCGTGTTGCGGATGACCTCGAGCACCGCCCACACCGGCGACCGGCGCACGGTGATGAGCTCGGCGAGGGAGTGCGGATCGAGGGCCGCGGCGTAGGCCTTCACCTCGTCGTACCGGCCATCCTTCACCGCGGTCGCGAGGCGGGCGAGGAGCTCGCCCACCGCGGCGTCCTGCTTCCGGACCGAACCGGCCAGGACGTCCAGCTGCTTGGCGACGGGTTCACGTGCGTTCATGGCACCTTCCTCGACCCTCGACGGTACGGCGGCCACCGGCGCCCGTCCATGACCCCGAAATGCCCCCACTAGGCTTTGAAACGTGCCTGTCAGCCACGCGGTACGCGGGCCCGCTGGCACGCTCGCTTGCTGGGAGTGGCCCGGCGGCCTGCCCCCGGCGCTCCTGCTGCACGGGATCGGCAATTACGGCCGGGTTTGGGACTTCGTCGCGACGGAGATCGCCGGCCGGCTCCGGCTGGTCGCCCCGGACGCACGCGGCCACGGGGACAGCGTCGCGCCGGAAAGCGGCTACGGACCGGAGGACTTCGTCGCCGACGCGGTCGCGGTCATGGATGCGACGGGGCTCGCCCGCCCGCTGGTCGTCGGCCACTCGATGGGCGGCGCGCACGCGATGGCGCTCGCCGTGACGCATCCGGATCGCGTGCGCGGGCTCGTGCTCGTCGACGTCGGGCCGGAGATCGGGCACGAGGGCGGCCACCGCGCGCGGCGGATGTCGCTCGGCCGGCCGGATTCATTCGCCGACGAGGCCACGGCGCTCGCCTACCTGCGGGAGACCTCGCCCGGGTACAGCGACGCGGTGTACGCGAACCGGATGGCCCACGTGTTCCGCCACACGTCCGCGGGCGCGCTCGAGTGGCGGTCGCGCAAGGACGCCCTCGCGCAGATCCTCGCACAGCCCGCGCGCAACGCCGATGCCTGGCGCGCGCTCGAAAGGTTGCCGATGCCGGCGCTCGTCGTCCGCGGCACCCGCTCGCCGTCCCTCAGCGCGGTTACGTACCGGCGGATGCTCGCGGTCATCCCGCAGGCCTCGGGGCTCGAGCTCGACGCGGGGCACAACGTGCAGCTCGATCGGCCCGCGGAGCTGGCCGAGGCGATCGTGCGCTTCGCGCGCGCGAGCTAAGGCGAGGTCGAGGGCGACGGCGTCGCGGTCGGCGACGGGCTCGCGCCGGGAGCGGGACTGCCCGACGGCGCTGGCGTCGGCGAGGGCGTCGGGAGCGGCGGGCAGCCCTGCACGCCGCGGGTGAGGGCCACCACGCGCGGCGTCGCGGCGCCGCCGCGCGCCTCGATGTTCAAGGTGTCGTGGTCCGGCGCGCACACGAGGAGCTGCGCGCCGATCTGCGGGTACGGCGCCGCGACGACGCTTCCGTTGTCGGTGCCCGGGCCGCCGACGCGGGTATCGCCGAGGCGGATCTCCGGCTTCGCGACCGGCTTCGCCGGATCGCCACTGTCGTACTCGTTCACCTGCAATGAGAGCGCGAACGGGTGGAGCACCACGTCGGTCGTCGAGGCGTCACCGGACGCGGGGTCGTACCCGCGCGATTGGATCGAGTACCGCGACCCACGCGGAAGGTGGTCGAGGACGTAGCGGCCGTCGGCGTCGGTGAGGACGATCCGGATGCCGTAGATGATCTGCGCACCCGCGATCGGGTCCCCGGTCGACCCGTCAGTGACCCGTCCGCTCGCGGTCGTGTCGTTCAACCAGCCGCCGATGAGCGCGACGGCGGGGACGAGCAGGACGAGCAGGTAGACGTAGCTGCGGTGCCGCATCGGTAGCCGAATGCTATTTCACCTGGCCGTCGAGGAACGCGAGCACCCGGTCCGTCCACTCCTGCGGATGGGTGACGAATGCCTTCACGTGCCCGCAGTCCTTGACCACCCAGAGCTGCGTGTTCGGGTTCGCGCTCGCGGCCTTGAGGTCGACGCCGTGGTGCAGCGCGACGGTCTGATCATCCGCGCACTGGATGAAGAAGAACGCCCGCTCCGGATGCGCGCGCACGACGTCGGCAGGTACGACGCTGTCGATGTCGATGCCGTAGACCAGGCGCGCGATGAGCACGAGCCCCGGGGTAAAGAACGCCGGCAGCCCCGAGTATTGCGGCGCGACCTCGTCCACCACGGCGGGCGCCGAGGCGTACGCGGAGTCGGTGACCACCGGCCCGATCGAGGGGTCGCGACCAACGGTCATGAGCACGCTCCCGCCGCCCAACGACTCGCCGATCGTCGCGATCCGACTGCGCGGTACCCCGGTCTTCTTCGCGGCGAAGTCGATCGCGGCGAGGATGTCGGCGGGCTCGTACTCGCCGAGGCCCCAGCGAAGGCCGTCGCTTTGGCCGTGCCCGCGCATCTCGAACAGCAGGACGGACCAGCCGTCGGCGAGGAGCGCACGGGCGATGCGGCCCGGATCGAACGAGCTGTCGACGCGGTTCTGGTCCTTGCCGTGGACCATGACCGCGGCGCGCGTCGTCGTTCCTGGCGCGGGGAACCACCACCCCCGCAGCGTGAGGGCGTCGGCATCCAGGCTCTTGAAGCTCACATCCTCGTATGTCGCCTGCACGTACGCCGGCGTCTTCTTCAGTGGATCGCGCGTGACCCGCGTGACGCCGTCGGCGTACTTCCACGAGATCCCCAGGTAGCCGACCACGATCACGAGTACCAGGACCACCGGCACCCGTAACGCCCACCGCACGGGCGCACGATAGGTCAGCGGCCGCCCAAGCCGCCGCATAACGGGCCGCGCCGCCCGCGCGTTCACCTCCTAGCTGTACAAGGAGGCGAGATGCTCGGAAAGCTACTGTCGCTACTTCTCCACGCGAAGTCCGGCGCGATCTCCGGTCTGCTCCTGCTCGGCGCCACCGGCGCGCTCGTGAGCGTGTCCACCCAGAACGGCGTGACCACGATCACGATCACCGAGGCCTCACCGAGCCCGAGCGCATCGGCGAGCGCGTCCGCGTCCCCGTCGGCCAGCCCGACCGCGACGCACACTGCGAGCCCCTCACCGTCCGCCAGGCCGTCGGCCAGCCCGTCGCCCTTTTCTCTTTCTCCTTCAACTTCATCTGCCTGCACCGACGAGGCGAAGGCGCTCGCGTTCCAGGTCCAGCGGGTGGACACGGCCTTCAAGGGCTTCCACACCGACCTCATGAAGCTTCGCGGCCAGCGCAGCGTGGCCGACATCGAGAAGGCAGACGTGATGCTCAAGAGCATCCGTCAGGCCGCGGTGAAGGCGATCCACGCGACGATGACCCCGAGCTGCGCGAAGAAGGATGACGACGAGGACGAGACCGAGTCGCACGACGCCGTCGCCCCGACGACCTCGCTCAACAGCGACCGCGAGCGCGACGAGGACAACGACAACGACCACGCGAAGACGAAGCCCGCGCCAATGACGTTTACCGGCGACGCGACGTCGATCGCCGACCAGGCCGTGGCTGCGATGCAGGTCGCGTTCGACACGGCGAAGAACGCGGCGGCCTCGACCACGCGGCTGCGTCCCAGCCATAGCTCGGAGCACCCGCGGAGCACCAAGCACGGAGATCACGACTAACCCGCCAACTACTTCCCGTCCCCCCATCGCGTGCACCGGCCCGTCCCGAAAGGGACGGGCCGTTGCGTCAGACCAGCGGCGTCGGTCTACATGTGGCGGGCGACGCTCCGCTCGCCTCGTTGGAGCTCGTTCCAGGCGCGACGCCAGAAGCCACCCCCGAGGACGAGGATCCACAGGAGCGTGGCGAAGATCACGACCGCGTCGATGCTCTCGCGGCCTTGCGGGGCCCAGTAGACGTCCGCGAGGTTGAGGATCAGCGCGAACTCGTCGAGGACGAGCGCGGCCCCGATGCCGAACAGCACCGCGCGGGTCCGCCGGAGGCGGTCGCTCGTGTCCAGTGCGCCCGACGCGAGGATCAGGATCAGCCCGAACACCATGTGGTGGATGTGCAGCGAGCCCACGACGATCCCGCCCCCGCCGCTCGAAGCGAGCAGGAAGTGCGTGACAAAGCGGGCGACCACGAACGTGACCAGGAACGCGGCCGCGGAGAGGAGCCGAGGCTCGTTCCCGGGATCGCTCACCTCGGCCCGCCAGGCTCTGCGGATCCGCTCGAGGCGCGAGGGCCGCGCGAGCGAGGAGCCAGTACTGATGCGCCCAGCATAGGAACCAGCGCCCACGGCTAGCCGAACGGGCTAGTACTTGCGGCGGCCTAATGCCCTCCAGCCACGGCCCGTTAGCCCGGTGATCGCCCAAACTGACGCGGGAGGGACCAGATGCTCGCGAAGCTGTTGACCCTGCTTTCCGCCTCGAAAGGCGCCGCGGTGGCTGCCGCCGTCGTGCTCGGCGCCGCCACCGTCACCGTCGGCGCGTCGTCGCCGGAGGTCCAGGACACCGTCCAGAACGTCGTCAACGCCGTCACCGGGAGCACGACGAGCGACACCGCGAGGTCGTTCAAGACCGATTGCGACCACGGTCAGCCGGCCGTCGTCGCGCAACGCAACGCCGCCACGAAGCTGATCGACGCCGCGTACCAGCAGCACCAGAAGGCCCTCGAGGACCTGCGGGGCAAGGGCGTCGACAACAAGGCCGCCGGCGACGTGATCAAGACCCACGACGAGCAGCTCAAGGACGTCCGCACGAAGGCGCTCAACGATGTCGCCGCTGCGCTGAGCTTCGGCCGCGAGGGCCAGAACAAGCCGAGCGGCTCACCCAGCGCGAAACCGAGCCCGTCGCCGACGCCGTCCGCCTCGGCATCCCCGTGCCCGTCGAGCTCGCCCGAGGCGAGCGAATCGCCGAAGCCGTCCGGTTCGCCGAAAGTCGAAGGAAGCGCGAAGCCGTCCGAGGAAGGCCGCGTGACCGTGGCCGACCGCACGACCCTCGACGCGAACATCAAGGCCATCGTGGACAAGGCGGTCGCCGACATGGACGCGGTCGTGGCGGACGCGACGACGAAGGTCGGCGCGCCCCAGACGCCGGACCACGGCAAGCCGTCGGGCAACCCGAGCGAGGAGCACAAGCCGAGCGGGAGCCCCAAGCCCTAGTCATCCAGACGGTCCCCATCGTCGCGTCGGACGCCCCGCCTCGAGCGGGGCGTTCGCGCGTTCGCTCGTCGCCACGATACTGCGCAGATGCGAATCGCCGATGCCTTCGGGCCGGGGCGTCCGCCGGTGATCTCGTTCGAATTCTTTCCCCCGCGGACGCCGGAGGCCGAGGCGCGGCTTTTCGACACGGTAGCGCGGCTCGCGCCGCTGCGGCCGACCTTCGTGTCCGTCACCTACGGCGCGGGCGGCACGACCCGACGGCTCACCCGCGACATCGTCGTGCGCATCAAGAACGACATCGGCCTCGAGGCGATGGCCCACCTCACCTGCCTCGGACACACCGCCGAGGAGCTCGCGGAGATCCTCGACAGCCTCACCGCCGCGGGGATCGAGAACGTCCTCGCCCTTCGCGGCGATCCGCCGAAAGGCCAGACGACCTTCACCCCGACCCCCGGTGGCTTCGCGCACGGCGCCGAGCTCGCCCGATTCATCCGCAGCCGGTGGGACGTGTGCATCGTGGGCGCGGCGTATCCGGAAAAGCACCTCGAGGCGCCCGACCTGGAGACCGACCTGCGGTATCTCAAGGAGAAGGTCGAGAACGGCGCCCGGGTCCTCATCACCCAGCTCTTCTTCGAGGCTCCGACGTACTTCGCGTTCGTCGATCGGGCGCGCGCCGCGGGCATCGGCGTGCCGATCGTGCCGGGGATCATGCCGATCACGAACGTCTCGCAGATCGAGCGCTTCACGAACATGTGCGGCGCGTCGATCCCTGCATCGCTGCGCGATCTGCTCGCGGGCGTGCGCGACGACGACGCAGCCGTGACGGCGATCGGGATCGAGTGGGCCCGCGATCAGTGCCGCGCGCTCCTCGAGGGCGGGGCGCCCGGCCTGCACTTCTACACGCTCAACCGGCATCACTCGGCGCAGGAGATCCTCGGATTACTCCGGTCCGACGGCCGGGTCTGAGGGCCGCGCCGGGCACGACGATCACGTCGCTCTGTCGGTTGTGCCAGTGCCAGCCGCGGATGACCCCCGGTTCGTTGATCGTGACGATCGCCTGACCGAAGCGGGTGAACTCGGCCAGTCGGCTCGGAGTTGCTCGGTCAACGAGCCGCGGTCGTCGGCGTGGCGCTCGAGCGCGCGGACGCCTTCGATCACGCGAGTGACTTATTCGCGCCGCGTTCTGCAACGAGCGTGCTCGCGTGGAGGAGCGCCGCGACCGACTCGCCGCAGTCCGCCCAGTAACCGGTCAACTGCTCGTGACGGAGCTCGCCGCGACGGAGGTAGTCGTTGTTGACATCGGTGAGCTCGAGCTCGCCGCGTCCGGACGGCGTGAGGGTCTTCACCATGTCAAAGACTCTCGCGTCATAGAAATAGAGCCCGGTCGCGACGAGCTTGGACGGTGGGTCCTTCGGTTTCTCGATGATCCGGACGAGCTTCCCCTCGCGCATCTCCGCGACGCCGTACGCGCCGGGATTCTCGACCTCGGCGAGGACGAGCCGCGCGCCGCGGGGATCGGCGGCGAACCGCTGGACCGCGCCCGTGATGGAGTGCTCGAAGATGTTGTCTCCGAGCAGCACGACGACCGGTTCACCACTGGCGAAATACTCCGCGAGCCCGAGGGCCTCGGCGATGCCCCCGGGCCGGTCCTGGTAGGCGTAATCGAGGTGCCGGAGTCCGAACGCCGAGCCGTTCCCGAGCAGCCGAAGGAACTCCCCGGCGTGGTTGCCGCCGGTCACGATCATGATCCGATCGAGACCCGCCCCGGCCATCTGCTCGATCGCGTAATAGATCATCGGCCGGTCGTACACCGGCAGCAGGTGTTTGTTCGTGATCCGGGTCAGTGGGTCGAGACGCTGACCGGTCCCGCCCGCGAGGATGATCCCTCTCATCCGCCGGCAGTCCCCTTCATCGGCGGCAGTCTATGGGGGGATCAGGCGCGGAAGCGGGATCGGATCGATGAAGCGGCCGCCGCGGGCCGTGTACGTGGTCATGCGCGACACGATCGCGTCGGCGTAGTTCCAGGCGAGGAGCAGCAGTACCTCGATGCGCTCCTCGTCCACCGCGGATTCGGGCCGCACCGGGATGTGCATCCCAGGCGTGAGCAGGCCCTGCTTGTAGGGGGTCGTGTCCGCGACGAACGCGAGAGTGTCGGCCCCGATGTCGCAGTAGTTCAGCATCGTGTTGCCCTTGGCGGTGGCGCCATAGCCCGCGAGCCGCGTCCCGTTGGACCGCAGCTCCGCCAGCAGCGCGCGAAGCGCGGTCCGTTGCGCCTCGACCCGGCCGGCGAACGTCGCGAACACCGACTCCGCGTCTCGCAGGCGCGCGTTCTCCTGCGCGACGAGGTCCCGGAGCGCACGCGTGACGGGATGGCGTCCGACGCGCCCGACGTACATGCGGATCGAGCCGCCGTGCGTCGGCAGGCGCGCGACGTCGAACAGCTCCATCCCGACCTGCGCGAACAGGACACCGAGCGGGGCAACGTGGAAATAGGACAGGTGCTCGTGATAGACGGTGTCGTACTCCATGTGTTCGAGGAGGTCGAAGAGATACGGCACCTCGGCAACGAAGACGCCGTCGCCCTCGAGGAGGACGTCCAGCGACTGTGCCACGCCGGGCAGCCCGTCGATGTGCGCGAGAACGTTGTTCCCGACCACGACCTTCGCGCGACCGCGCTCCGCTCGTAGCCGCTCGGCGACCGGCGGTCCGAAGAACTCGTTCCACGTCTCGAGGCCTTCGGCGTTCGCGCTCGCGGCAAGATTCGACGCCGGCTCGACTCCGACGGGCCGGGCACCTCGCGCGGCGAGGGGACGCAGCAGCACCCCATCGTTGCTCCCGATCTCGACGACGAGCGAACCGGCCGGCGCGAAGCGGGCAACGAGCTCGCCCGCCAGTTCGTCGAAGTGCCCGCGCATCGGCGCCGAAGCCGACGTCGCGTACGCGTAGTCGAGGAACATCATCTCGGGGTCGACCACCACGGTGAGCTGCGCGAGCCCGCAGCGCTCGCAGCGCATGACCTCGAGCGGGACGCGGAGCTCAGGCTCCGACACCGCAGCGGAACGTACGAACGAGTTCGCCAGCGGCGTGTCGCCGAGCGAGAGGACGATGCTGAGTGCACCGGAGCCGCAGATGCGGCACGCGGTACGCCGGTCAAAAGTTGCCGACGGCATCCCGCACCACCTTCTCGAAGCGTGGGGCCTGGACCTTCACCGAGTAGGGCTCGTCGACGCGGCGGCGGCCCGCCGCACCCATCGTTGCGCGCAGTCCCGGATCGGCGATGAGCCCCTCGAGCACCTGCCCCCACCCATCGTCGCCGAGCGGACGGAATCCAGTCTCGCCATCGACGACGTCGCGGGCCACGACCCGACGAGGGCCTCGATGCCGAGTGCAAGCGGCACCGCGAGCAGCGGCAGCGGCGCTACGAGGTAGCGCGACGCCGGCATGCCGTCGGCCCACCAGTACGCGATGTCGGCGATGTACGCGAGGAGCAGACCACCGGCGAGCGCCCGTGGATCTGACGCATGTCACAAAACGATCGGTTCCCGTAGGCGCGCATAGGCTGTTCCGCATGAAAAGCCTCGTCATTGGGGCATCAGGCTTGGTCGGCTCACATGTGAGCGACACGCTGGATAGCCTAGGTCCGGTGACTGGCACGGCGTTCTCCCGCAACGGCGGCAGCCTGATCGGCCTCGATATCCGGGACGCTGAGGCGGTAACGCGGACCGTGGCATCCGTCGGGCCGGATGTCGTTGTCTGCGCGGCGGCGGAGCCTCACGTGGATCTCTGCGAGCGAGAGCCCGAGCGCACTCGCGAGATCAATGTCGACGGAACGCGGAATGTGGTGGCTGCGGCACGGGCGATCGACTCGACGCTGGTGTTCTTCTCGAGCGACTACGTCTTCGACGGGAAGAACGGCCCATACGACGAGACGGACGCGGTAGGTCCGGTGAACGAGTACGGAAGGCAGAAGGTTCGTGCCGAAGCGATCGTGTCCGGATACCCGAAGTCGGTCATCTTGCGTACCTCCGGAGTGTTCGGGGCGGATGACCGCCGCAAGAACTTCGTGTATCAGGTCATCGATCGCCTCCGAGCCGGCATGCTGGTCACCGCGGCCGCAGATCAGACCCTCTGCCCGACATGGGCGGGGGCGCTGGCCGACGCGCTTGCCGGGCTCCTAACGGCCGGGTTCCGTGGCACGTGCAACGTCGCGGGTCCACAGGCGATGACGCGCGCGGAGTTCGCGATCCTCGTCGCAGACGCGTTCGGTTTGGATGGATCGCTCGTGCGAGCGGTCCCGACCGTCGAGCTGCCCACGGTGGCACCCCGGCCCGCGCGATCGTCCTTGACCGATGCCCTTCTTCGATCGACGCTCGGCCGGGGCCTTCCGCCGGTGCAGGAGGCGCTCGCCGCGCTCCGAGCGCAGGGCCTCTAGTGGCGATCGCCGTGAGCCAGTCCAGCATCCCGGGCGTTCTGCTCATCAAGCCGTCGATCCACCGCGACGAGCGGGGCTGGTTCTCCGAGAGCTTCAAGGCGAGCGAGTTCGCGAAAGCCGGCATCAGCGAGCCTTTCGTTCAGGACAACCTGTCGTGGTCGGCGCGCCGCGGCACGCTCCGCGGGCTCCACTTCCAACGACCGCCTTTCGCCCAAGCGAAGCTGGTCCGGTGCCTTCGCGGATCGATCGTGGACGTCGTCGTGGATCTCCGGCGCGGCTCCCCCACCGAGGGAACGTGGTCCGCGTTCGAGCTCGACGCAGATGCCGGGGACATGGTGTGGGTCCCTCGCGGACTGGCGCACGGCTACCAGACGCTCGTGGATGATTGCCTGATCACATACAAGACGACCGCGGAGTACAGCCCCGAGCACGAACTTGGAATCCGCTGGGACGACCGGACGCTCGCGATCGTGTGGCCGATCGCGCACGCCGCGGTCTCGCCACGTGACGCCGCGCTGCCGCTCGCCGCGGACGTGCCGAGCGTCTTCGAGTGGCCTTCATGAATCTCCTCGTAACGGGCGCCGCGGGATTCATCGGATCGAACTTCGTCCACTGGTGGCGTGATCGCCACACGAGCGACACTGTCGTTGCGCTCGACGCCCTCACGTACGCGGCCGAGCCCGCGAACATCGCGGGCCTCGACGTCGAGCTCATCCAGACGGACATCGCCGACACCGAACGCGTCCGCTCGGCGATCGAGACGCACCGGATCGAGGTCGTCCTCAATTTCGCCGCCGAATCGCACAACAGCCGCGCGGTGCTCGATCCATCGCGTTTCTTCCGGACGAACGTTCTTGGCACCCTGTCGCTGCTCGAAGCCTGCCGTCAGGCGGGCATGGTCCGGCTCCACCACGTGTCGACGTGCGAGGTGTACGGCCTGCACTTCTACACGCTCAACCGGCATCACTCGGCGCAGGAGATCCTCGGACTGCTGCGGTCCGAAGGCCGGGTCTGAGGGTCGCACCGAGCACGACGAGCCCGAGCGCGATGAGCGACCAGACTGCCAGCGTCACCGGCGTCGACGCGTCGGGACGCACGAGGGACGGGAAGAGCAGCCCCGGATCGACGCCCCAGTGCTCGTACACGTACGCCCAGAGCTGCCCTGGGTAGCCGGTGCGCTGGACGTCGACCGCGAGGTCGTAGCCGAGGATCGGTTGGACGGTGTACAGCGCCGTGATGACTGCCGACGGGATCGCCAGCAGCGCGACAATCGCCCACCCAACCCGGCCCCACGCTCGGATGACCGTTTCGATACCGAGTGCAAGCAGAACCGCGAGCAGCGGCAGCGGCGCGACGAGGTAGCGCGACGCGGGCATGCCGTCGGCCCACCAGTACGCGATGTCCGCGATGTACGCGATCAGCAACCCGCCCGCGACCGCGAGGACCGCAACCTCCGCGACGTGGCCGCGACGCGCGCGAACCCAGAGCGGGACAACCCCGGCAAAGGCAAGAACATAGAGGACCGAGTGGCTGAGCAGCCCGAAGGTGCGGTCGAACAGCAGCCCCGCCGCCCCGACCTGCGGGCCCGCGCTCAGGACGGTCTGCTGGTCGCGGATGAGGAAGTAGCCGGCGCTCGGCATGAAGTAGCAGCGCCCGGAGCCGTCGCCAAACGGGAACATCAGGCAGTCGACCGTCGAGATGAGCAGGACGAAGAAGACGAACGGCAGCGCGCCGGCGAGCGCGCGCCGCCATCGGTCGGCCCGTGGCGCAAGCGCGAAGACGGCGATGCAGAGGCCGATCCCGAGCGAGAGGAACCACCCACGGGTCGTGAAGATCCCGATGAGGCCCACGCAGCTACTCGCGACGGCTAAAGCGCGCAGCGAGGAGCGCGTCCCGTGACGGAGCGCGCGGACCGCGGTGACGAAGAGCAATGCCGCGAACAGCTCCGGCTCGATCTCGGCCGACGCGTATGTGAGGACCGGATGAAGCAGCGCGACGAGCGACGTTGCGATGAGGGCCGTACGCGGCGCGATATCGAGGTCGCGGAGGAGGAGGTAGAGCTGGGCCACGAGCGCGGCCGCGACGAGCGAGACGAGCACCATGACCCCGAGCCGGCCGCCGATCGCGAAGAACGGCACCGCGGCGACCGGGAGGCCGAGGTCGCGGATCGGATAGAAGTGCGAGCCCACGCCGATCGCGTGGACGTCGGGGAGCGTGTCCTCGTAGAAGGACCGGTAGCGCTGGCCGGCGTAGTCGTTCGCGAGGTCGAGATCGCCGTCGAGGACGAGGCTCTGGGTGATGAGCAGGTAGTGCGGCTCGTCCGACTGGGTCGGCTGCACCGCGCGGTGGTACGGGTCGAGCGAGAGGAAGACAGCGAGCGCGACCGCGGCGAGAAGGAGTGCCGCACGGCGATCCGATAGCCGAGGGAGATCAAGCCAGAGGCCGCATGTCGCGACGAACGCCAGCGACACCACGAGTCCGACGTACATCCAGCCGAGCCGCAGGTGACTGTCGCCGGGGGCGATGAACGCCACCGCGATCAGTGCCGCGAACGCGACATACGGCAGCACGGCGACGGCGAGGAACGCGTGCGGCACTCTCGCTCCCGATCGCGCGCGCGTGACCAGGATCACCGCGGCCCCGAGCGCCGCAGCGAGCGGCGCCCACCGCTCGACGATGCTCGCCTGGATCTGATCGGGCGCGCTCCATGGCGCAATGGACGCGATCGCGACAGCGACCCCGATCGCGGGCAGGAAGAGCGGAAGTAGGCTTGTCCGCCATGCAGTCGGTGCCATTGCGCGCCATTGTCTATGCCTGATCCGCGCAACGTCTTGCTGATCGGCGCCGGCGGGCTCGTCGGCAGCCATCTGCGCCGGACGTTCTCCGGTTCTTCGGTGACCGCGGCCTATCACGGCACCGCACCGGAGGACGGTGTACCGCTCGACATCGCCGATCACGATGCGGTGCGCCGGACCATCCGCGAAACGAAGCCCGACGTCATCCTGCTCGCTGCGGCGGACGCCTACGTCGAGCGCTGCGAGCGCGAGCCCGCAGCGACCCGCCTCGTGAATGTTGACGCCCCGCGCGTCATCGCAGGGGAGTCCAAGGCGGTCGGCACTCTTCTCGTTGTCTTCTCGAGCGAATATGTCTTCGACGGCAGGGCCGGGGCCTACGGCGAAGATGACGAACGGCGCCCGATCAACGAGTACGGACGGCAGAAGGTCCAGCTCGAGGATCTCGCCCTTGCGACCGGCCGTGGTCTCGTCTGTCGCACCTCGGGCGTGTTCGGAATGGACCCGCGCCGCAAGAATTTCGTCTGCCAACTCGTTGATCGTCTGCGCAGGGACGAAATGTTTGACGTCCCGTCGGACCAACTCATCACTCCGACCTACGTTCCGGCATTGGCCAAGGCGGTCCTGAAGCTCGTACGACTGCGACACGACGGCATCGTCCACGTCGCCGGACCCGGCATCATGGGTCGATTCGAATTCGCCAAGGTCGCAGCTCGATCCTTCGGTCTTCGGCCCGAGCTGCTCCAGCCACGCCCGACAGCAGAACTGGGGCTCGTTGCCCCACGCCCCATGCGATGTGGCTTGAAAGTGGATCGACGTCGCCAACTCGTCGGCGCGGACCTCACCTCAGTTGAAGTCGGGTTGCGCGAAATGGCGGCTGCAGAGTCAACTTGATTGGCGTTGCAGATGGTCGAGTACCGGGGGATCGAAGAAACGCACCGATGCGGTCATAGGTGGCGTTGCTGACAACTCCACGACGGCAACGAAGGTGACACCGCGGGGCACGGGCACCGAGGTTGCCGGCAGCATGCTCGTGACGAACGTGGGCCAGATCCAGCGCTTCACGTCGATGCGCGGAGCATCCATACCCGACTCGATCCACGACTTGCTGCATCACGCCGACGGCGGTGGCAACGCCGTCCCGGCACAGCGGCAGTTGTGACGCCACCGAACATGGCCCCGTGGCGCGCGTCGATGTTGGCGTCGCTCGCGTTCGTTGCGATCGCAAGGTCAGGCTGGCTGTCGGTCGTGCCGGGATGGTTGCTCGCGGTCGCATGCCTCGCCATCCTCCTCGTCGTCCCCGGCTGGTCGATCCGTCGACTTCTCTCGGCGTCCGACGACAGCATCCGCGGACTGGCCGAGGCCGGCGCGTATGGGCTTGGGTGGTGGGCGTTCCTTGGCCTCGCTTTCTTCTTCGCGCGGCTCACACTTGACATCTTCGCTTGGCTCGCTCTGGTCGCCACCGCGTGCGTCACGTTCGTCCCGGCCCGCACGAGCACGCCGTCCGCCCCCGTGACCGATCGGTGGTCGCCCGCCGCGCTCGCGGCCGTCGCAGTCGTGTTCGCCGCGATTTCCGCCCAGTCGGCGCGATTCCATCCGGTGTATTTCGACACGTACTTCCACCTGGCCGGCGCCCGCCAGGTGCTCGAGGGGGGCCCGTACACCGCGACGGACCCGTTCCTCGGAGGCGCTGCGCCCTCGCTAGTGCCGTACTCGGCGAACACGTGGTACCTGCTGCTCGCTCTCAGCTCGTGGTCCGCGCACGTCCCGATCGAGATCAGCTACGTGGCGGCAAGCGCGCTCGTCGCGGTCGGGTCGGTTCTGATCGTCTACGTCCTCGGGCGGGTCATGCTTGGCGACCGCGCGCGCGCCGTGCTGACCGCGACGATCTACGTGATGTACATGACCATCGCGTACACGTGGATCATCGTGCCGGTCCTTCCTGTGATGTACATGGCGTTCGGCGCCTATCCGGGCGAGCTGCTGCGGTTCCTTCCGTACACCCTCCTGCTGGTGCTCATGATCGAGGTCGCGGCTGGCGCCTTTATCCGCGGCCCGGCGATCGGCGCGGCGCTGATCACCGCGGCGCTCGTCACGATCCACGGTCAGTACCTCCTGTATGTCGCGGTCAGCGGCTATGCCCTGTTCGTCGCGGCGCTCTTCATGCGCGACCGCGTTTCCCGGCTACGTCGTTACGCGCTGGCCGCGATCCCGATGGGCATCGTCGGCATGGGCTTCGTGCTGCTGCGCGCCGGCCTCGGCGTTCAGAACGCGGCGCATTGGTACACGCTGCCGTATGACGAGAATCCGTACGTCGTACAGCACGACTACCTCGTGCTCCGGCCGAACCTGTTCACCCTGAATCCGACCGCGTTCATCGCGCCCGCTGGTGTGATCTACGGCATCGCGATAGCGGGAGCTGTGGCGATCCTGATCGGCGGATGGGCGGGGATCCGTCGGGCGCACGTCGCTTACGCGCTCGTGTTGCTCCTCGTCCCGTTCACCATCATGTACAACCCAATCGTCATCCCGCTCCTGGTCCGCATCTTCACATGGATCCTGCCGAGACGGCTTGACTTCTTCCCGAACCTGCTCGTCTTCGTGGCGCTGGCCGGGGCGTTCATCACCGCGGTGCTCACCGCCCTGTTCCGGCGATACCTACCGCGGGTCGAGTCTCGTGCCGCCACGTGGGCAGTGATCGTCGGCGCCGCCGTGGTGATGCTCGCGTCGCCCACGGTGCGCGATCCGCTGGTCACGGCACTCGGCCCACGCGCCGATGCGATTGATATCACAGCGGAGCGGCACGACGATCTGATCGCGTACTTCGACACGCAGCCCGGACCGGTCGTCGTCTGCGCCGACCTTTCGACGTCCTACCTGATCGGCGCGTTCACGAGCCAGCGCGTCATTGCCGTCGACAGCACCCGGATGGGAGTGAGCGACGAGGAGTCGGCACAGCGGCTCGCGGACAACCAAGCGATGCTGTCAGGGACGTTGACCGCGCAGGCGTTCCGGGCGCTCGCCGGCCGTTACGGGGTCGAGTATGTCGTGCTCCCCCACGCATCCCCCGCCGCTGCCGCCCTGCTGGCCTTCGGGATCTTCGACATCGTTCACACGTCGCCCGGCGAGGATGTGCTCAGGTTGAGCGCACCGCGCGAATGAACCCAAGTGGGTCCCAGAAGGAGTGACCCCGCGCCCGGAACGCTTCGACATCCTTCGGGCTGGGCCACGAGTGGTACGAGCCGCCCGTCTGCTGCGGCCGGGCCTCCGCGCGGCCCTCGCCTATCGCAGCGACCGCGTCCCGCAGCTCGTCCGCCGCGGCGAGACTGCACCGCAGGAACACGTCGTGCGCCGAGTCGCGGGGCTCGATCGCGACCGGTCGCTGCCCGAGGATCGGCCCGGTGTCGAGACCGCGGTCGATCCGGTGGACCGTGACGGCGGTAGACCGATCGCCGGCGTGCAACGCCCAGAAGTACGGAGCGAGGCCTCGATGCCGCGGAAGCTCCGATGCATGGACATTGATGGCCCCAAGGCGCGGGATCGCGATCAGCCTCCGGCCGAACGGCTCGCTCGCGCTGACGGACACGATCAGGTCAGGATCCCATTCGCGTAGCCGCCGCACCGTGTCCTCCGAATTTATCCGCCGCGTCGAAACGACTGGTGCGCCACACCGCCGGGCCTGCGCGTCGAGTGTGGGCGTGGCGGCAAGCCCGAGCCAGGCCAAGAGCCGGTAGACCAGAGTTTCGACGACCTTGAACCAGAAGAAGGAGAAGCTGTATCGGCCGCGAAGGAGCCGTACCGCGATCGAACGCGCACCCGGGAAGACGCGCCGCGTCTCGATGACGCCCACCACGCTCCAACGATCGTCCGCGAAGAGACCCGCCGCGATCAGGGACGAGTAGAGGTTCACCGTTGCGACGATCACGATCCTCATCTCAGGCCGGCAGGATCCGATACTTCAGGATGAAGTACAGCGCACCGAAGAAGTCGCTCCAGGCGAGCTTCTTTCCCGCGACGCGCGACCGGGGCGCGTAGGCGATCGGCAGCTCGACGATCCGCGCCCGGCGACGCGCGAGCCGGACGGCCATCTCGATCGAGAGATCCCACCGCCTGCTCCTGAGCGGCAGCTCTTGGAGCAGATCGCGGCGGATGGCGACCGTCCCGCTTTCGATGTCGGTCAGCTGACTGCCGAGGAGGAGATTCGCGAGGCCGGTGAGGACGCGGTTCCCCTGTCGCTGGGCGAAGGTCATGTCGTGAGCGGCTCCGCTGAGGAATCGTGACCCGACGACGAAGTCCGCCTGCCCCGCTGCGACCGTCTCGACGAGCGAGAGCGAGAGCTCGGGCGCGACCTCCAGGTCGGCGTCGATGAGGGCGACGACCTCGCCTCGGGCCAAGCCGATCCCCGCCCGGATGGCGCTGCCCCGCCCCGAATTCACAGGCAATCGCACGTTGACGATGCTGTCTCCAGCCCGTCGCAGCGCCTCTTGCGTGCCATCGTCCGAACAGTCGTCCACGACGATGATCTCCTTCGTAACGGGCAAGGCTGCCGTCCTGGCGATCACCATTTCGATCGTGCGTTCCTCGTTGAAGACGGGAACGATGAAAGAAACGCGGGGAACGAGCCGCGTCGGGTCCATGCCCCTCTCTGTCTAGCGGAGATGACGTCCTGATGAGATAAGACGGTCTTCCTGCGACAATCGTGACGTGACCGGCAAGGGAAATCTCATCGAGAATTGGAACGCCGACTATGCGCCACTGCCGACCACGTACTCGAAGGCGCCCAGTACCGCAGCGGACCTCAACGTCCTCATTCGTCACGAGATGGTCCTCGAGGATATCCGCCGCTACCTGCCGGACGTCCCCCATCCTCGGATCGCGGAGTGATCCCAACGGAGCCAGGCATCCCGCCCGCAGCAGGCAGAAGGCGACTCCTGCTCGTTGGCGACAGCTTCGGAATTGAGCGCAGTCATCGCGGCATTATCGATGTGCCCGAGGTGCAGACTTGGCCGGCGCTCGCGCAGGCAGCCCTGCCCTCGTTCGAAGTCGTCGCCGATTTTGCAGCGTTCCGGCGCCTCGTCGATGTTCCAGCGATCCTTGACCGACTGGGCTCTGCTGATTTGACCGTCATACAAGCGGGCATCGTCGATTGCTTCCCCCGGCCGCTGCCAGTATCGATCAGTCGGTCGAATCGATTTATCGCACGGCTCATACGACGGGGCCTAGTCAGACCCATCTACCTGTTGTGGATGTTGTTCGTTCATACCACCACTGGCGCGACGTCGAGCGAAATTGACCGGGCCTTCGGTTACTTCGAAGCCCTGAGCGAGGAGCGACCAATCACGTTCATCACTGTTCCGCCACCGATCCCCCGACATTCCGCGATGACGCCCGGTGCGCATGACGCCGTTCTCAAGTTCAATGATCGACTCAGACAATTGTCACAACGACGCCCTTCGGTACAGTTGATCGACCTCTATGTCGAGGTCGTCTCGCGCGGATATCTCGACTACCTCAGTCCGTATGATGGGCATCTCAACCCGGACGGCAATCGTCTTCTGGCTAACAGCGTCGTCGCAACAGTCATCGGGACGCCGAACCGGAGGGGCCCTAGTCGCCCGACACTAGGTAACGAAGGAGAGCCGTGAGCGAAAAGGGCAATCGCATTGATAACTGGAATGCCGACTATTCGCCCCTCGCCACGTCCTACACGGAAAATCCGACTACCGCAGGGGAACTCAGCAACCTCATCCGACACGAGATCGTCCTAGAAGACATCCGCAAATACCTGCCAAATGTGGAGAATCCCAGCATCGTCGAGGTCGGCTGCGGTGGAGCACGGACCTCGATCTACCTCGCCCGTCGTGGATTCGAAGTGACGTGTACGGACTTCTCGCCCGAGGCCATCCGTCTGGCTCGCGCGAATTTTGAAGCGGCTGGCACTACCGGGCGATTGGTTCAGGACGACCTCCTACGGTCAACACTGAGTGCTGGAGCTTTTGATTGCGTCATGAGTTTTGGACTGCTCGAGCATTTCGACAGAATCAGCGACCCGATTGCCTCGATGACGCGCCTCATTCGGCCAGGAGGTCTTCAGCTGCACGTCATTATCCCCAAGCGCCTGTCGACTCAGTCCGTGATGGATGCTGTGTGGTTCCCGGGTCGGTTGCTGCGGAACGCGATCAGAGGTCAGTTCGAGCGGATCGTCGAGCGCAGTTTTCGCCAGTTTCCACACTTCGAGAGCTCCTTCAAACCCAGCGATTACATCGCGTCATTCTCCGAGGCTGGGAACGAAGTATTGCGATGCGAAGCGGCGGGAATGATCTATCCGTTCTTCGCTCTTCCTGGGCCGTTGGGCAGGACGCTTGTGCGCATCGGCCATCCGGCGATCCGTGCAGCCGCGCGCTTCGTCGACCGCACCGAGCGGAAGCCGTTGGTCAATGCGGCACCAGGCTTCTATCTCGTCCTTCGTCGACGCCTCAATACCTAAATTCACGCCGCTCCTCTCCTTCTGTAATCCGACCTTCAACCGCGCGGAGTTCATCGGCGAGACACTCGATTCTCTCTTGAGTCAAGTCACCGATGAGGTTGAGATAGTGAGCGTCGATGGAGGTTCCACCGACCGGACCGAGGAGATCGTGCGCGGCCGCGCTCGTGCGAATGAGCTTGTCAAATACGTCCGGCAAGATCGAAATGGTGGCGTCGACCGTGACATGGATCAATCGGTGCGATCTGCTACGGGCGCTTATTGCTGGCTATGTCCAGCGACGACCTCACACGCCCCGGTGCGGTGTCTCGCGTACTGGCCGAGTGCCGCGGGAATTTGGACCTTCTGATCGTGAACGCGGAAATCCGCAATTTCGACATGTCCACAGCTGTGCGGACACGCGTCCTGCCTCTCGATGAGGATGTTGTCTATAGCTCCACCGATAGAGAGCAGTTCTTCATCGCCCCCGTTGGCCATACCTCAGCTGCATGGGCTGCGTCGTGATACGGCGTGACTTGTGGCTCGCGCGGAGACGCGATTGGGTTCCACGGGACCGAGTTCATCAACTTGGGCGTGGTGCTCGAAGAGGGAGTTCCAGAGCGGACGCAGGTCATCGCCGAGCCATTCGTCTCCATCCGGTATGGCAACTTCACATGGGCTCCCAGGGCATTCGCGACTTCCTTGTTCAAATGGCCCGCGATGATCCTGGCGCTGCCCTACCGAGATGAGGTCAAGCTCCGGGTGTGCCCTAACGGGGTTGGCGCGAGTTGTCGCGATTGCTATGTCACCGTGCGCTCGGTGGGTTCGCTTCGCGCGAAGCGACTCGCTACGTCGACAAGAGGCAGATCGACGGAGTGTGACGCTGGATCGCATATGCGATATCCGCGTTGCCTGCCGGCGTGGTGAAGCGTTGGCGGTTGGGTACTACTCGATGCGGAGTGATCGCGAAGACACGCTGTACATGCTGCGGACCTGCGCGGCATATTGGAGGCCGGCCTAGATCCGAGACTCGATCTCTGCCGCGAGAGCGCGGCCGTCATTCGGAAACGCGTCAAACTCATCGCGAAGCCAGCTACGCACGGCGTTCGAGCCCGGTTCAGAACCGATGGCGCGATCTAGTGCCACCTCGATCTCCGTGGCCGGGACTGGCGGGAGCACGCGGTCAAGCTCCTGCGCGAGCTGCGAGCTGGCGCCTGCCTGGACACGGACCACCACACGATGCGCGAGCATCGATTCCACGAGTACTGTCGAAAAGAAGCCGAGAACGACGCGGTAGCGACCGAGGACGTCGGCCAGGCCCATTCGACTCTCGTCGGCGATACCTCGCTTAAGCCCTCCCTCAGCAAGGGATCGCCATAGCTGCCCGCGATGTTCATCCGGATGCGCCCGGATGCCGACGCGCCATCCGCTCGTCTTCGCGGCCGAGAGTCCGGCTCCGACGGCACGCAGCGCGTTCGCACGTTCTGCGGGCGATCCAAATGCTGATGGGACGTACGGTTGGGACGCGAAGAGAACCGACCGATCATTGATGTCGGCCAAAGCCCCGAGGGCACCGAACCTCGGCTGGCCGACCTCAACGATTCGTTGGTTATCGATCCCTGCCCCATTGAGTATTCGACGCATTCTCGGCCCGTGCACTGCCTTCGTCTCGGAAAGGCCCGAGATCCACTCGAGCGCGTCGCCTGAGAGACCGAATTGAGTCCTGATCGTCCGGGCGCCTCGTTCGTGTGCACGAAGAAGCAGCCATCGGATTCTCGGATCAATATCGTCAGCGCTCACAATAACGAGCGGCTGCGTCATGTCGAGGATCGCGACGCTATCCACCGCCCATCGCGCGTGTGTTGCCGCCTCACCTCGAAGCCAACGGCGGACACGCCTGTGTGACCGTGTACTGCTATCAGCGCCGCCCACCAGAATGCGTGCACTGTGATCAGCCGCTGCGGCAATTTTCGCAGCCTCGCGAAGCCGGGTGGGTCGGTTAGTAAGCGATGACTGAAGGGTCGTGAGGTCTGGTCTCGCTGGACCAGCGGTCAATGCGAGGGTACGCAGTCCGTGATCGTCGAGGATCCGCCGCGCTGGAGCGAGCGTCGCGTACTGACGCGATTCCAGAGCTAACAACAGGACATCGATGCGAGGAAGGTCGATTGCGTTCCCCGAATCACGCGCTTCCCTCAGCCAATTGCGCGTGGCTCTAGCGGCTGAGCGGCCGAGCCCATGCCGCTCGAGGCCGCTTCGAGCCTCGTAAAGGTTGTACTCACCTCGTGCGGCTTCCGCTATGTCGAGCGCGCGCTCAGACACGCGTACTAGGTCTTCGCAGCGAGGGCACGCGCGACATGCAAGTCGAAGGCATCGTCGATATCGACCGATCTTTCGCGGGGCATTACGTAGCCGACTGCGTCCGCGAACCACGGTCCACTGATTCGGCGTGCGTCAACAACGTAGATCGCACCGTTCGGGGCGTACAGCGTGCCTAGATCCTGCCGTCGGCGTGCGAAGCTTCTTGCTTCCTGCGGAACAAGACGACCATCGGACAGACGCCTCATGGCCCAGTGCGCTCCCTTCAGCGCGACAACGGAGATGACGTTACGGCCCGCAGACCGATCATGTAACTGCAACGCCCGCGTGACATCGGAGGGTCGGCGAAGTGGACTCGTCGGTTGCAACACCACGACCCGGTCGCACGTCCTCCCTTCCCGGGCTAATCGCCGAAGAGCGTGCATTACTACCGACGAGGTCGTTGCACGTGGTCCGGCGAGCGATCGCGGTCGGCGGATCACCGTCGCACCTAGCCGGAGCGTTTGACGGGCCAACACGGGGTCGTCGGTCGTCACCACGACTTCAGCGCAGCGACCCGATTTTCGTGCGTGGTCGATGGCACGCTCAACGAGCGATTGGCCTCCAACGCGCTGTCGATTCTTGCGCGGGAGCTGCACGGATCCCGCCCGCGCCGGAATGATCGCTACGGTTCGGACCATCTGTGTCATCCTAGGATCCGTTCCCCACGAGGTTACGCAGCGGCGAGGTGCGAGACGGTAAAGCGGGGCTTCGATCTTCTTGTTTCGCTCGCAACGCTACCAGTAACCATCCTATTAACGACGATCGGTGCCGTGCTAGTTGTCATCGACGACACTGGCCCGCCATTTCATCTATCAACGCGCGTGGGTCGCGACGGTCGCGCCTTCAGGCTTATCAAGCTCCGTACGATGCGGCTGGGTACCGACAGCGAAGTTCGGGTGACGATCGGTGACGATCCACGCCTAACACGAGTCGGGCGGCTGCTCAGGCGTTCGCATGTCGACGAGCTACCGCAGATCATCAACATCCTGCGAGGAGAGATGAGTCTTGTTGGTCCGCGGCCCGAGGACCCGCGCTTCGTGCGTGAATATGCCGCTGTTGACCGCACCGTTCTTCGGGCGGTCCCGGGGATCGCAGGGCTGGCTCAATTGGAGTTTCACGACGAGGCTTCGCTGCTCGATCCCTTCGATCCTGAGGGAACCTACCGCCGAGTTATCCTCCCACGCAAGCTCGCGATCGATCGTGTTTACCTCGCGCGCGCCAGCATGCTGCTCGATCTGGAGATCCTGTGGCATACGGCTCTTCTCGTACTCGGTTGGAAAGATCCGAGGTCCTTCGTCGACCGAGTCGTGCGAGCCGGCGATGGCTCAAGCTGACGTGCGTATGCTCTGAACCGATGGCAGTCGGCGATGCGCGCTCGGTCACAATCCCGCCCACGCGTCACGTGCCGTTCACGAAGCCCGCCATCGGGCAGGCCGAAGTCGACGCTGTCGAGCGTGTCCTGCGGTCGGGCTGGCTTACGACTGGTCCCGAAACCACTGAGCTCGAGCGTAGGTTCGGCGCCCTCGTCGGCGCCGCATCAGTGGTCGCAGTCAATTCGGCGACGGCTGCGATGCACCTGGCTCTTGCAGCGTGGGGTGTCGGTCCCGGAGACGAAGTGATCACGTCGCCCCTTACGTTCTGTTCGACCGCACACGTAATCGATCACGTCGGGGGCCGACCCGTCTTCGCGGACATCGGGCGCGACCTCACCATCGATCCCGGCGCCATTCGGGATGCGCTTACGGATCGGACAAAGGCGGTCATTCCGGTGCACTACGCCGGCCTCGCGTGCGACATGCAACAGATCAACGAGGTTTGCCGCGCCGCTGGGGTGCACGTGCTCGAGGACGCCGCGCACGCGATCGGCACGCGGCAGAATGGCTTGCCGGTCGGATCGGCGCCCAGCGTCGCGGCGTTCAGCCTGTACGCGACGAAGCCGATCACGGCCGGTGAAGGCGGGCTGCTCACGTGCGACACGGACGAATTCGCCTCGCGGATCCGCAGCCTTTCACTTCACGGCATGAGTGCGGACGCTTGGAATCGGTACGAAGTCGGTGGTCGGTGGTCGTACGACGTGACCGCGGCAGGGTTCAAGTACAACTTGAGCGATGTCCTCGCAGCACTGGCTCGGGCCCAGCTCGAACGCATCCATGAGCTCGAGCGAAGGCGTCACGAAATCGCGCGTCGCTATGACGCGGCGTTCGCGGAGCTAGCACCGGTGGTCCTGCTTCCCCCCCGCCGCGAGTTTGCGGATCACAGCTGGCATCTCTACGTCATTCAAGTGCCCGTTGATCGGAACAAGTTCGGCGAGGATCTGATGGCTCGGGGAGTCGGAGTAAGCGTTCACTTCAGACCAGTGCACTTGATGACCTATTACCGCGAGCGCTACGGGTTCCGTTCGGGACAATTCCCAAGGGCTGAGACCGCAGGCAATTCCGTGTTGTCACTTCCGATCTACCCAGAAATGGCGGACGAGGACGTCGACTATGTCATCCATCAGGTGCGCGCGGTGGCGGCCGAGCGGAGTCGATGAGTTCCCCGACCGCAATGAGCGCCCGCGCTTGACGGCCATCGTGCTTGGCGCAGGCGGTCACGCGGCCGTCGTTCTCGAGATCCTCTTCGCGAATGGCATCGACGTAGAGGGCCTCATTGACGCACCGGACGGCGTGCTTCAGCGTCGAGACGTTCTCGGCGCGCGCATCCTCGGCACCGACGACATCCTCCCTGATCTATATCAGCGCGGGATTGATGAAGCCATCGTCGCGATTGGGAACAACGCGCTGCGACGCCGCCTGGCGCAGCGGGCGACGAGCATCGGAATGCGCCTGATCAACGCGATACATCGGGCAAGCGTCGTATCTCCATCCGCGCGCCTCGGCAGCGGGATCGCCATCATGGCGACCGCGGTCGTGAATGCTCGGGCGGACATCGGCGACGGAGTCATCATCAATACCGGTGCCTCTATCGATCATGACTGCACGATCGGGTCGTATTCGCACATGGCGCCCGGATGTCGATTGGGGGGCGCCGTCATCTGCGGCGAAGGGGTGCTCCTCGGCATCGGCGCGAGTGTCGTTCCGGGGATCACCATCGGCGACGAGGCGATCGTTGGCGCGGGCGCAGTCGTGGTATCCAATGTGCCGGCTCGAACGACCGTCGTCGGAGTGCCTGCGCGACCCCTCGGTGCCAGCGGGTAGGCGATCGTGCCATCAATACCATTGCGCGACGTCGCGCCGTTGCTGATCGAGGGACGTGTGTCACTGCGAGAAGCAATGAAGCGTCTCGACGCGACGGCCATCGGTGTAATGCTCGTTGTCGACGGAGAAGGCTCCCTCGTCGCGACGCTGACGGACGGCGATGTCCGGCGGGCGATCCTACGGGGCACTGAACTCGATGCACCTGTTAGCTCGGTCGCCCACGCGAAGCCGGTCAGCGCTCCCCGGAGCTCTACGAGAGAAGACATCGTCCGACTGATGCGAGAGCGTGGCGTGCGCCACGTGCCGCTTGTGGATCCGAATCTTCGTCCGATCGCGATCTGTGTCGCCGTCGACCTGGCGGTTGCGACGCGAAACAACATTGCGGTGCTCATGGCTGGCGGCAGGGGCAGCCGCCTCGGCGACCTCACCGTCGACACACCGAAGCCGCTCATAGCCGTTGGTGGGCGTCCGGTCCTCGAGATCTTGATTGAGCAGCTCGCGACCGAAGGCTTCACTCATCTGATCATCACGGTGAACTACCTTGCGGAGCGGGTGCAGAGGTACTTCGGCGATGGATCCAAATACGGAGTGCACATCGAGTACATCGAGGAACGGGAAGCGCTCGGTACCGCGGGTGCACTGTCGATCATCGGCGACCGTCTCAGCACGACCTTCCTGGTGCTCAACGCGGACTTGCTCACGACGGTCAGTTTCGGCGACCTGCTCGATGCGCACAAAGCGGGCCGCAATGCACTAACGCTTGCGACACGCGAAGTGGAGGTCACTGTCCGGTACGGAGTCGTTGATGTGGACGGCGACCGGGTTACGTCAGTACGGGAGAAACCCATGATCCACACACGGGCGAACGCCGGCATGTATGTCTGTGAGCCCGAGGTCCTTTCGGTTGTGCCCCGCGGAAAATGCGACATGCCGGAGGTGGTCACGGCTGCCTTGGGTGCAGGCCTGCGCGTCGGCAACTACGACGTGCATCAGCTTTGGCTCGACATCGGCGAGCTGTCCGATCTGGAGCGTGCTCGCACGGTGTATGAGCGCATCGCGAGAACGCAATGAGCGGGATGGCTGGTACCCGCGTGCTCGTGACTGGCGCCGGAGGCTTCGTGGGCAGCCATTTGGTAGAGCGACTGGTGCGGGATGGTGCACAGGTCCGTGGCTTTTTCCGCTACACGTCCACTGGAACGCTTGGACACTTAAGTGACAGTCCCGTCTGTTCCGATGTTGAGCCGTTCCTGGGCGACGTGCGCGACGGCCCGCTCGTGACGCGGGCCGTCCGAGACCGCGATGTCGTATTTCACCTCGCGGCGCTGATCGGCATCCCGTATTCCTACGATGCACCGGCATCGTACGTAGCGACGAACATCGACGGAACACTGAACATTCTCAACGCGGCGCGTTCGATCGGAGCACGGGTGGTTCATACCTCGACCAGCGAGGTCTACGGCACGGCGCAACGTGTGCCAATCGATGAGTCGCACCCGCTCAACGCACAATCTCCATACGCCGCGACCAAGATCGGCGCAGACATGCTCGCGCTCTCCTTCCATCGTTCATTCGGTGATGCGGTCGCTGTTCTCAGGCCGTTCAATGTCTACGGCCCGCGCCAGAGTGCCCGAGCTGTGATCCCAACGATCGTGGGTCAGCTGCTCAACGGCAGCGAGGTGCGTATCGGCTCGCTCACGCCACGCCGCGACCTCACTTTTGTCACCGATACCGTCGAAGCATTCATCAGAACCGCGGGCACTGCTGATGCCATCGGCCGGGTCATCAATGTCGGGACCGGGCGGTCCACCAGCATCGCGGACCTGATCGCTATCGTCGGCAAGGTCGTCGGCCGGCAGCCGGTGATCGTGGGGGAACCGGATCGGGTGCGCCCGGCGACAAGCGAGGTCGAAGTGCTCCAAGCCGACGCGTCCCTCGCAGCTCAGCTGCTCGGCTGGCGGGCCACCGTATCGCTGGAGGATGGCCTGAAGGACACCGCGGACTGGATCGCGGATCACATCGATGAATACGGCCAGGCTTCACGGTACGTCCGATGACGCGTTCGTACCGGATCCCTCTATCGATCCCATACCTCGGTGCCGAGGAAAAGCTGCTTGTGAATCAGGCGCTCGACGACGGTTGGGTCTCCAGTGCTGGACCGCTCGTCGGGGAATTCGAGAATGCGATCGCGCAGCTTGTTCAGGTAGAACACGCGATAGCAACATCGAGTGGCACGGCCGCGATCCATCTGGCGCTGGCTGCATCCGGGATAGGCAGTGGCGATGCGGTCGTCGTGCCTGATCTGACGTTCATCGGCAGTATCAACCCGATCGCGTACGTGGGGGCTTCGCCGGTGTTGATCGATGTTCGCGAGTCCGACGGCACGATCGATGTCGATGCTCTCCGACGCTATCTGGACGACGGCTGCGAACGGCGCGACGGCGTTTCGATCGACCGCGCGACCGGCGCACGCGTGCGAGCCGTAATGCCGGTCCATCTGTACGGCTCGCCGGCAGATCTCGTCGACCTGGCTGCACTGGCGGCGGAGCGCGAGCTATTCGTCATAGAGGATGCGGCGGAGGCTTTGGGCTCGAGCCTGAACGGACGCCCGACCGGGTCCTGGGGGTCGCTCGGTTGTCTTTCGTTCAATGGGAACAAGATCGTCACCACCGGTGGCGGCGGTATGGTGGTGACGCACGATGCCGATTTCGCGAAGCAAGCGCGCTATCTCAGCACACAGGCCCGGGACGACCCACGGGAGTACCGACACAACGCGATCGGCTTCAATTACCGGTTGACGAACCTCCAGGCAGCGCTGGGCCTTGGGCAGATCGCAACGATCGAGGATCGGCTTGCACGTCGCCGAGGAGTCGCGGCACGCTACCGTGAGCGGCTGGCTGGGACAGGGCTGCGATTCCTCGAACCTGCCCGATCGGCCATATCGAACAACTGGCTTGTCTCGATCGTTCTGGACGACGCGAAGCGGCGTGAGGCGCTCATCGCGACACTTGACGCCGCCGGCATTGAAGGACGCGCGTTCTTTGTGCCCGTCCATATGCAGCGGCCATACTCCAGCGCGCGCCGCTGGGGTGACCTTCGGGTCGCGGAGCGGATCTACGCAGGCGGCGTGAATCTACCGTCGTCAACCGGCGTGTCTCTGTCCGACGTTGACGAGGTCAGTGAAACGGTACGGTCGGTCTTGGAGGCGCGAGCGCCGACCGTCACGCAATGACCGAGATCCGGATCGCCGAGCGTCTGGTGGGCGACGGTCATCCAGTGTTCATTATCGCAGAGGCGGGCGTCAATCATGACGGAGAGCTCGAGCGGGCGAAGGATCTGATCGACATCGCTGCGATGTCCGGAGCGGATGCAGTGAAGTTCCAGACCTTCCGCGCTGATTTGCTCACGACCCCGGAGACACCGCTCGCGAGCTATCAGCGCGGCAATGGAATGGACGTCGATCAGAGGTCCATGCTGCAGCATCTGGAGCTGCCCGACAGCGCCTGGCCGACTCTCGCGGACCACGCCCGGTCAAAGGGCCTCCTATTCCTCTCCACCCCGTTCGACGAAGAATCGCTCGACATGCTTGTGCGCGTCGGGATCCCTGCTATCAAGATCGCGTCCCCTGACCTCACGAATCATCGCCTGCTGCGCCACGCTGCGAAGTTCGGGATGCCGTTGATCGTGTCTACTGGCATGGCAACCTCGGACGAGATCGCGGCAGCGGTCAAAACGGTCACCTCAGAAGGGGGTGACCTGGCGCTGCTGCACTGCATGTCCAGTTACCCAGCACCAGCCGAGCAGCTGAACCTTCGCGCCATCAGAACGATCGCTGAACGGTTCGACAAGGTCGCCGGATACTCTGACCATGCGCTCGGGATCCTGGCGCCGATCGCCGCTGTCGCGGTCGGTGCCCGCATTGTGGAGAAGCACTTCACGACGGATCCAGCGCGGACCGGCCCGGACCATCGCGCATCGCTCGGGCCGGCCGAGCTACGGCAGATGGTCGATGGGATACGCGCGGTGGAGCGCATGCTCGGTGACGGCGAGAAGCGTCCTCGCCCTGCTGAAGAGGAGCTACGACGGTTGTCTCGCCGGAGCCTCACGTACCGCGAGGACCTTCCGGCCGGGACCGTCATCCGATCACACCACATCGCGTTGAAGCGCCCAGGGAGCGGGTTGGCGCCCGACCGCGAGCAGGATGTCGTGGGTCGGCGCCTCAACCGAGATGTGCGCGGCGACACGCTCGTGACGCTCACCGACTTTGAGTAAGGCGCGTCGCCGTCGCATTGCTGTCGTGAGCACGGGTCGGTCAGACTACGGTCTCCTGTACTGGGTCCTCAGCGGATTGGCGAAGAATCCCAAAGCATCGCTGCAGCTCATCCTGATGGGGATGCACTACTCGCGCCGCCATGGTTCGACTCACCGAACGGTCGCAGCTGATGGGTTCCACCCAGCAGCCGAAATTCGTGTCGTGCCGGCATCGGATAGCGATGCCGACATCGCCCGCAGTATCGGACGATCCACGGTCGCGATGGCCGACGCGCTTGAGCGTCTGAAACCAGATCTGATGGTCGTGCTGGGGGACCGTTATGAGCTGCTCGCAGCCACCGCGGCGGCAACGGCGTTCCGATTGCCGATCGCCCATCTGCACGGAGGGGAATCGACCGAAGGTTTGATAGACGAGGCCGTGCGCCACGCGGTCACGAAGCTCAGCCATCTGCATCTCGTCGCCGCCCGACCCTACGCGGAGCGCCTAGTCCGGATGGGCGAGGAGCGTTGGCGAGTGCGGATCGTAGGCTCCCCAGGACTCGACCATCTCGCGCGCACCGAGCTGCCGCATGCACGTGATGCACTCCGGCACATCGGAATGCCTGACGACGATCGGCCCTTATTGGTCGTGACGCAACACCCGATAACGCTGCACCCGGGCGAGAGCCGCAGGGAGGCCAAGGCGCTCGCCAGAGCGTTGGGTCGCATCGACGCGAGGATCGTCATCACCGCCGCAAACGCCGACCAGGAACATCGCCAGGTCTTCGATGCCTTGCGATCGCTTCGGAACAGCCGTGCGACAGTTCGGTTCGTCGCGACACTTGGCACCGCGACGTACTGGAGTCTTCTGCGCGAGGCGGATGCGCTAGTCGGCAATTCGTCGAGTGGCCTGCTCGAGGCGCCTTCATTTGGAACGCCGGTCGTGAACATCGGAGATCGACAACGCGGCCGTCTGCGATCAGCCAACGTGATCGACGTCAAGCCTGAGGCGGCCGCGATCGAGCGCGGGATCGCGAAGGCGCTGACGCCGACATTCCGCGCCTCAGCCCGCCAGTCGCGTAATCCCTACGGCGCCGCTGGTGCGAGCGACCGGATCGTCCGCATCCTGACGTCGATCCCGATCGACAGGCGGCTGCTGCAAAAGAAGGCGCCGGCATGATGCCACGGGTCGCGGTGGTCGGAACCGTGTCGTTCACGTCCACCTGCATACGCGCGTTGTCATCAGCGAACCTACCGCCCGTCGGAGTCCTCGGTCGAAAGTCCTCACCACTCAACACCGACTACGAGGACGTGGTGGCAGTGGCGCGTGGCCTCGGATTGCGGGCTGAATATGTCCACAAACTAGCGACGGCCGAGGAGATCGCGATCCTGAATGAACTTCGACCGGACGTCCTGTTGGTCCTTGGGTGGTCCTTCCTCCTTCCGACATCGGCTCGGAGCACGGCGAGACTCTGCGTCGGGGCACACCCATCGCCCTTGCCAATCGGCCGGGGACGACATCCGATCGTGTGGGCGATCGCGCTCGGACTGACCGCGACCGCGTTATCACTCTTCGAGCTCACAGACGTGCCCGATGCGGGTCCGATCCTCTGGCAACGATCGTTGCCCATCGGCGAACGCGACGACGCTGCAGCCGTGTACGCCGGCATCAGCCGTCTTGCGTCAGACGGCGTACCGGAGCTCGTTCGTCAAGTCGCGTCGGGAACGCTAGCTCCGAGGCCGCAGGACGAGTCGCGTGCAGTCGTGTGGCGTCGACGTTCCAACGAGGACGGTCGGATCGATTGGCGCATGTCGAGCGTCGCCATAGACCGGCTGATCCGCGCGCTTGCGCGTCCGTACGTCGGCGCGCACATTGCCCATACCGATGGCCCTCGCGCCATTTGGCGCAGCGAAATACCACCTCGGGACCCAAGATGGACCGCCATCGAGCCAGGTCGCGTCCTGCAAGTCGACGGCACGCGCATTCGCGTACGCACCGGAGATGGCGCTATCGACTTGGTCGATCACGAACTCTCCAAAGTCCCCGCGGTCGGCGCCTACCTATGACCCCCGCGCCCGCGTAAGCCGTATTGTCGCCGGGTGAACACGATCCTCGTCCTGGCGGCGCACCCCGACGATGAGACGCTCGGCTGCGGCGGAGCACTTCTCCGGCACATCGAAAGGGGCGACCGGGTCGCATGGTGCATCGCGACGGTCGCCAGTGAGCCCCGCTGGAGCACCGCAGTCATCAAGGCGAAGAACGCCGAGATCGACGCGGTGGCTGAGGCGTTCGGATTCGCGTCGGTGCACAGGTTGGCGCACCCGGCCCCTGGGCTCGCGTCGGTGCCGCGGGAGACGCTCGTGCAAGAGCTACGAGGCATCCTGCAGTCACTTGAACCCGACACCGTGTATTGCGTGTCGGCACGCGACGCGCACGACGATCATCAGGCGCTCTTCGCAGGCGCTGCGGCAGCGCTGAAGCCTTTCCGGTCGACGGTGCGGCGGTTCTTGGTCTACGAGACGTTGTCGTCGACCGATGTGGCAGCGTCCGATGCTCCGTTCTCGCCAAACGTCTTTGTGGATATCGGTTCCGTAATTGAGCGGAAACTCGAGATCTTGACCATGTATGCGTCTGAGGTCGCGCCGCCACCGTTCCCGCGTTCGGCGGAAACCCTAAGGGCGCTGGCGCGTGTTCGCGGCGCGGCCTCGGGCGTCGAGTACGCGGAGGCGTTCCAGTTGATCCGTGAGCGCTGGTAGATGAAGCTGTTGATAACAGGCGGCGCCGGTTTCATCGGCTCCAACTTCATCCGCTACTGGCTCGCGCGCCATCCGTCGGACAGCGCCGTCAACGTCGATCTCCTCACCTATGCCGGCGACCGGGCTTCGCTGAAGGACGTCGAGGCGACCAGCGGTGGCCGATATGCGTTCGAGCGCGCCGACATCGCGGATGCGGCGGCGATCGAACGGGTCTTCGCTGCCGCGAAGCCGGACGTCGTTGTCAACTTCGCCGCGGAGTCACACAACAGCCGGGGAGTGCTCGATCCAGGTGCGTTCGTGCGCACGAACGTGGTCGGGACGCAGACGCTGCTCGACGCGGCTCGCCGATCCGGCGTCAACCGCTTCCACCAGGTCTCCACGTGTGAGGTCTACGGCGACCTCGCGCTCGACAGCACCGAAGCGTTCACCGAGCGGTCGGCGTACCAGCCCAAGACGCCGTACAACGCGTCGAAGGCGAGCGCGGACATGCTCGTCGGCGCCTATCGCAACACCTTTGGATTGCCCACGACGATCTCCGTCTGCGCGAACAACTATGGCCCGTGGCAGTACCCGGAGAAGGTGATCGCGCTCTTCACGACGAACGCCCTCGATAACGAATCCTTGCCGCTCTACCGCCACAGCGCCAACAAGCGGGAGTGGCTCTTCGTCGAGGATCACTGCCGCGCGATCGAAGCGATCCTCCAGCTGGGCACTGAGGGCGAGACCTACAACGTCGGGAGCGGCGAAGAACGCAGCATCGACGAGATCGCGGACGCTGTTCTTCGCGCCGCGGGCCGACCGGATTCGTTGAAGACGTACGTGGACGACCGTCCCGGGCATGATCGGCGCTACCTTCTCGACAGCTCGAAGATCCGAAGGGAGCTCGGATGGGCGCCGACCATGACGTTCGACGCGGGGCTGCGATCCACGGTGGATTGGTACCGGGACCATCGGCCGTGGTGGGAGCCGAAGAAGCGCACGGTCCGCGCGGCCCTCGATGAAGCCGGCTGGAAGACGACGGCCGCACGAGCGCGCTGACGTTCCTGACGACCCAGCCCGCGACTCCCGATAATCCTCCCGAGTGAAGGGCATCGTCTTGGCGGGTGGGCATGGCACCCGCCTCTATCCACTGACGCGGATCACGAACAAGCACCTCTTGCCGGTCTACGACCGGCCGATGGTGTACTTCGCGATCGAGGCTCTCGTCGGAGCGGGCATCGACCGCATCCTCATCGTGACCGGTGGGAATCACGCCGGGGAGTTCCTCCCGCTCCTTGGCAACGGCTCGGCGTTCGGCCTCAAGCATCTCGATTACACGTTCCAGGAGCGGCCGACCGGTATCGCCGACGCCCTCGGGCTCGCCGAGCACTTCGCTGAAGGGGATGCGGTCTGCGTGATGCTCGCCGACAACATCTACGAGTATTCGATCGCCCGATCGGTCCAACGGTTCGGCACACAGACCAAGGGCGCACGGCTGCTCGTCGCCGAGGTCGAGGAGCCGCAGCACTACGGCGTGCCGGTGTTCGACGGAGGGCGCATCGTCAAGATCGAGGAGAAGCCCGAGAAGCCGGCGTCGCGCTCGGCCGTCACGGGCTGCTACCTCTACGACGCCGATGTCTTCAGTATCGTCGGCGGCCTCACGCCATCGCAGCGGGGCGAGCTCGAGATCACGGACGTGAACAACGCGTATCTTCGGCGCGGAGCGCTCGAGTTCGACCGCCTCGAAGGGTTCTGGGCGGATTGCGGCGAGTCGTTCGGCTCGTATCTGCGGGCCGCGAATCTCGTCGCCGAGCGCGGGGCGAACAAGCCCGTCGGTGAGGGTCGATGATCGAAGGAGTTCGGACGAGGGAGCTGCGTAAGAATGTCGATGACCGCGGCTACCTCATGGAGGTCCTCCGGAAGGACTGGGACGACGTCTTCCGGCAGTTCGGGCAGGCGTACGTTTCCCTCAATTACCCGGGGGTCATCCGCGCCTGGCACTGCCGCACGAGACAGCACGACGTCTTCGTGGGGCTCGCGGGGATGATGAAAGTGCCGCTCTACGACGCGCGCGCCGACTCGAAGACGAAGGGCCAGATCGACGAGTTCATCATCGAAACGGACGGCCGATGGCGATCCTCATCCCGCCCGGCGTGTACCACGGATACATGACCCTCGGCACGGAGCCCTCGCTGCTGCTGAACTCCCCCACCGAGCTCTATGACCCGAAGGCTCCGGACGAGCATCGCGTCCCCTACGACTCGCCGGACATCCCGTACAGCTGGCAGATCAGCTTCCGGTGATGGCCGCGAGGGCGGCTCGTTGAAGACGGCGCTCATCACCGGCATCACCGGCCAGGATGGCTGGTACCTGGCACGGCACCTCCTCGCGAACGGGTACGCGGTGCACGGCCTCGTCCGCGACCAGCGGAATCCCAAGCGGGCCGAGGTCGAGCGCGACCTCCCTGACGTGACGCTCCACGACGGCGACATCACCGATGCCACGTCGATCCGTCGTCTCGTGGAACGCGTCGCACCCGACGAGATGTACAACCTCGGCGCCGTGAGCTACGTGCAATTCAGCTTCGAGAATCCTGTGCTCACCGCCGAGGTGACCGGCGTCGCCGTCCTACGCATGCTCGAGGTGCTGCGGGACCATCCGTCGGTCCGCTTCTATCAAGCGTCGACGAGCGAGATGTTCGGGCTCGCTGCGACGTCGCCGCAGAGCGAGGCGACGCCGTTCCATCCGCGGAGCCCGTATGCCGTGTCGAAGGTCTTTGCACACCATGCCGTTGTGAACTACCGCGAGGCCCACGGGCTCTTCGCGGTGAGCGGGATCCTGTTCAACCACGAGTCACCGCGGCGCGGCCCAGAATTCGTGACCCGAAAGGTGACCCGCGGCGTCGCCGCGATCCGGACGGGACGCGCCGAGACGATCGAGCTCGGAAACCTCGAAGCGCGGCGCGACTGGGGTTTCGCCGGCGATTACGTTCGGGCGATGCACCTCATGCTGCAGCAGGACACGCCGAGCGACTTCGTCGTCGGGACCGGCGTGACGCATTCGGTGCGCGACCTCGTGGCGGTCGCATTCGGGGCCGCCGGGCTCGACTGGGAACCGCATGTGCGGTCGACAGCCGACAACCGCCGGCCGGCCGACGTGCCCGATCTCCGCGCGGACGCGTCACGCGCCAGGCACATCCTCGGTTGGGCGCCAGAGATGTCGTTCGACGATCTCATCCGGTCGATGGTCGAAGCGGATATCCGAGCGACGGAGGCCCCCTCGCGGTAGACCGCACGGCACATGGCGACCTACCATTCGTCCTCCTTGGATAGGCAGAGACGGGGCGGCGTCGCGAGCAGCGTCCGCGCGCGGCCCTGGACACCCGCGCGGATCGGCCGAGGCATGCTGAAATACGGCGGCACCGCCGTCATCGACGCGGCAGCCGTCTTCATGACCTACCTTCTCGCCGTCGGTGTGCGGACCGGCGGCCGCGACATCGACCTGCCCGAACCCGCGAACACCGTCGCCATGGCGGCCATCGCCGGGGTGCTGCAGGTGATCGCCAACGTCCTCTTCGACGTGTACTGGCGCGACTGGAGCGTCGCGGCACTCGAGGACCTCATCGCGTTGATCAAGGCCTCGACCTTGGTCGCGGTCGCGCTCATCGCGTTCAACCTGGTGTCGAACTCACACGCGATCCCCACCGGCGCGGTCGTGACCGGTGCGGGTCTCGTCGTGCTCGTCGAGGCCGCGTTGAAGCTCCGACCGCGGTGGCCGCAGATCGCGCGAGCCGCGCTCGGGAGGTCGAGGGCGGCGAACACGGTCATCGTCGTCGGTGCGGGCCGGACCGGACAGCTCCTCGCGCGTGACCTCGCCGACGGAAGCCGCGGCTACCGGATCGGCTGCTTCGTCGACGACCATCCCGCGAAGTGGGGAACGTTCGTGCGCGGCGTGCGCGTAGCGGGTGGCATCGAACATCTTGGTGAGCTCATCGAGCGATACGGTGCCACCTCGGTCGTGATCGCCATCCCGGATCCGCCGGGTCCGCTCGTCCGGCGGGTGGCGGAGCAGTGCGGACAGGCGGATGTGCGCATCAGGGCGGTCAGCGGCTTCGGGTTGCACCAAGAGGACCTCAGCCCGTTGCGGCCGATCGGTGTGGAGGAGCTGCTCGCGCGAGAGCCCGTCGAGCTCGACATCCCGAATGCCCGTGAGTACATCACCGGCCGATCGGTCCTCGTCACCGGCGCAGCGGGATCGATCGGCAGCGAGCTCAGCCGCCAGGTCGCGGCGCTCGGCCCGGCCAGGCTATTTCTCCTCGACGCGAACGAGAGCGGACTGCATGACCTGCAGCTGGAGCTCGCGCCAAGCTGCGACGTGCAGATCCTGCTCGGCGATATACGCGACCGGTCGTGGCTCGAGCACGGCATCTCCAGGCATCGTCCGAGCATCGTGTTCCACGCGGCGGCGTACAAGCACGTGTCCATCGCGGAGCAGAATCCGCTCGCGACGATCACGACAAATGTCCTCGGCCTGCGCAACGTGCTCGACGTCTCTCGAATCTCCGGGGTCGAGCGGTTCGTCTTTATATCGAGCGACAAGGCCGTATCCCCGGTGAATGTCTACGCGATGACGAAACGTTGCGGCGAGCTCCTAACGCTCGCCTATGCGCGCGAGTCAGGTGGCAACCTCTCGGTCGTGCGGTTCGGAAACGTGCTCGGCTCCGCTGGCAGCGTTATCCCGCTGTTCTACCGGCAGATCGACGCCGGGGGGCCGGTCACCGTCACGCACCCGGAAGCCACGAGGTACTTCATGACGATCACGGAAGCCGCGGGGCTCGTCATCGTGGCCGGAGCCATGGCTAGCGGTGGCGAGCTCTTCGTCCTCGACATGGGCGCGCCCGTGTCGATCCGCGAGCTCGCCGTGAACATGATCAGGCTGCGGGGACTTCGGGTCGGGACAGACGTCGAGATCGAGTTCGTCGGCCTTCGACCTGGGGAGAAGCTCAGCGAGAATCTCCTCTTCCCGGAGGAGACGTCCGCGGGCACGGCGCACCCACGCGTCACGAACGTCAGCTCGCCGATCGAGCTGCCTCGCGCCGACGAGCTGCGGCGGCTCGTGCAGGCCGTCGAGCGCGCGGCCGAGGACCAGGATGGGCGCCGCGCGACCGCGGTGCTGCGCGAGGTGGTGGCGGCCGGCCGATACGTCAGCTGATGCCGGCCTGCGTCAGCAGGAAGGCGATGAGCCCGGCGACATAGATGCTCAGGCTGGCGAGCCACGCGGACCGGAGCTCGGGACGGCCGGGGCCGGCGAGGATCGAGAACACGATCCCGAGGGCTGACACGAGCGTGAGCTTCGTCAACGCCAGGACGGCGCTGCCCCAGCCCACGGCGAGCACGTCCACCACGGCGTTGGCGGCGACCGCCGCGGCGAACACCGCGGCGACCGAGACGTAACGGCGCTGTGCCAGCAGGACGTTGGATGAGAAGCTCAACAGACCGAGCTGCAAGCCGACCCCGGCGAGGAAGATCGCGGGCGACAACGCGGCGAGATAGGACGGGAGCACAAGGCGAAGGATTGGCCCCGCCGCGAGCCCCATGAAGAGCAGCCATCCGACCGACAGCGACGCGAGGACGATGATCCATCGCGACAGTTCGATGCGGGGACCCGAGGTGCCGTGTTCTCTGACGATCGTCGGGTAGAGGACGTTCGAGAACGCTGCGACACCGGACAACGAAACGCTCAGCACCGAAAGTCCGATCCCCCACTCTCCCACGGCCGCTCGTCCGAGCTTGGCCTGCAGGACCCACACATCGACGTTGATGAGCAGGATGAGCAGAATGCCGATCGCCAGCGGACCAAGCCCCTGCAGCGCCACCTCGCGCAGCGCGCTCCGATCGAATATTCGTGGCAGGCCGATGTCGCGCGAGGCGACCGCGAGCCCCGCGATCGAGAACACCATCGTGCTCATGACTGCGGATTCCACAGTGATGCTTCGTGTCAGCAGCCAGTACAGCGCGACTCCCAGAGCTGGTCCCGCGTAGCTGATGACCCCGATCAGGCTCATCAGCGTGAACCGCGATTTCAGCCGCAGTGACGCCTGAACGAAACCGAGCAGCGGCTGGGCGAACAGGCTGAGCCCGACGGCGACGAGGAGGATGCCATCACCGCATTCGGTCGAACGACACCAGAGGAAGGAACCCGCGAGCGCGAATGCGGCCGACGGCAGGGCGATCGCGATCCACGCGGTGTCATGGATCGCCCGTCCTCGCCCGCTCGCGCCAGGGCCGCCCAACCGCGGGATGAGCTGCTGCGCACCGAAGATCAGGCCGAGGTGGGCGTGGTTCGCATAGGCCACGACCACCAAGAACAGGGTCCAGGCGGCGAAGACGCTGGGTGGGAGACCGCGTGCGAGCCCGAGGGTCAAGAGCCCGCTCGCCACCACGATCACCGCCGTAGCAGCCGCCTGAACGGCTCCCGCGCGCGCGAAGGTCAGGCTGCTTCCGCGTAGATCGCGAGCGTCTACCTCCACTTGGTCAGTATGCTGAAGCCCGAGGCGGGACTCCGGTTGACCCGCGGCAGGACGTCAAGGGGGGCTTTGGCTCGTGCATCTGACATATCGGCAGACCTGCCGTGCGTGCGGCTCCCGCGCGCTCACGAAGGTCATCGATCTCGGTGAGCAGCACATCCAGGGCGTGTTCCTGAAGCCGGGGGAGGAGCCGCCTCCCATCCGGCGGATCCCCTTGGCGCTCGTGCGTTGCGATCCCGCGCAGGACGAGCAAGCCTGTGGGCTCCTTCAGACATCGGTCACGGTACCCCCGGAGATCCTCTATTTCCGGTACTGGTACCGCTCCGGCACGAACCGCACGATGCGCGACCACCTGGGTGGGATCGTCCGGGAGATCGAAGGACTCGTCGCACCGGAACGGGCCAAGGTGCTGGACATCGGCTGCAACGACGGCACGCTGATGCAGCAATACCCCGCCGGGTTCGACCGCGTCGGGATCGATCCTTCGAACGCGGTGAAGGCGATCCCCCGCGACATCCGGGTGATCCAGGATCGATTTCCATCGGAGGAGCTCACCCAGGCCTCGCAGGATCGCCGGTTCGACGCGATCACGTCGATCGCGATGTTCTACGACCTCGAGGATCCGCTCGGGTTCGTGCGAGCGATCCGAGACCTCCTGGCGCCGAACGGCGTCTGGCTCTTCGAGATGTCGTACATGCCCTCGATGCTCAAGCTCATCTCCTACGACACGATCTGCCACGAGCACCTCGAGTACTACAGCCTCGCCGTCATCGAGCGGATCCTCGAGACGGCGGGCATGAAGCTGTTTAAGGTCGGGCTCAACGACATCAACGGCGGGAGCATCCGGTGCTTCGCGACGCACAAAGGGAACTTCGCCTTCCGCAACGACGCGGACCAGGAAAGCATCGCGACACTGCGGCGACAGGAATTCGATCTCGAGCTCGACACCGACAAGCCCTATCGCAGCTTCCAGGGCCGGGTGGACGCACACCGCGACGAGCTCTCGCGGCTCGTCAAGGATCTGAAACGGAGCGGTAAGCGGATCCACGTATACGGGGCGTCGACGAAGGGTAACGTGATCCTTCAGTTCTGCGGCCTCGACAGCTCGGTCATCGACTTCGCCGCCGACCGGAACCCCGACAAGCACGGCGCACGGACGGTCGGCACCGACATCCCGATCATCAGCGAAGAGGAGTCACGGGCGCTCAACCCGGACTACTACCTCGTGCTGCCCTGGCATTTTCGACGCGAATTCCTCGAACGTGAGTCCGCCGCGCTGCGGAAGGGCATCAAGATGATCTTCCCGTTGCCGACCATCGAGATCGTCGGCGAGCCGGTGCGCGTCGCGGTGGGGAGTGACTGACGGCTCAGGATCGGCGGCTGTCCCCGATGCGGTCAGCTCGTCCCGGTGGCACCTGGCCCAAGAAGCCGAGCGGGACTAATGGCGATGGAAGGCCGATGTCATCCGCGATCCGCAGTACCGACTCCAAGTCGCCGCCCGCGCGGCGCGCATCTGGGCCCTGATCACGGAGTTGACCGGTCCGCTCGGACGGGCGCTCGAAATCGGGGCGGCGGCACACAGCTCATCGATTTCGTGGACGCCAAAGAACGGATGCGCGTCGACCCGCTGATGGGTTTCTATCGCGAGCGATTCCGCGGGGCCGCGATCCTGGTGCTCGTCATCATCGCGCTGGAGATCTGGCGCATCGTGCAGATCGCCTTCAGCGGCGGCGACGCCCTCGCCATCCTCGGGCGCGCGACAATCGCCGGCTTGATCGGCGTCCTCGTGAGCCTCGCAATCTTCCCCTCCCTGCTCCATTGGGCAATCGGTCCGTTCACAGCGGTGCTGCTCCGCGCGGCCAAGCACGCTCGCGCACCGGAATGACCGTCAGCGCGATCTTCATCTCGTACAACGGCCGTACGGACCTCGAGACAGCGCTCCCCTCGCTTCGAGCCCAGACGGTAGCCTCCGAGCTCGAAATCATCGTGGTCGACAACGGTTCGACCGACGACACGAGCGACTGGGTCGGCCGCCAGGCTGGCGTGACCCTTGTAAAGCTGCCCACGAATCGTGGCTACGCCGGAGGCATCCGCGCCGGCATCGAGACGTCGACGGGGACCCACATCCTCCAGCTCAACACGGACCTCGAGTTCGATCCGACCGCGGTCGAGCGGATGGTCGCGGCCATCGACCTTCCCAGCCGTCGGGAGCTGACGAGCTGTCGGTTCCGGACTCCCGACGGCAAAGCCCAGCCCTACTCCTATGCCTTGCCGTCCCTGTTGCACCTTCCCGCGCACCTTGTCGACGCTCGTAGCATGGCGAAGCGACTGCGCCTGCTCGGTCGGTTCAGCGCGCCGTTGCGCGACTATCTGGAGACCGAGCAGACGGATGGGGTGCGTGAGGTCGCCGTTCTGTCTGGGGCCTGCATGCTCTACACACGCGGCGTGATCGAGACCATCGGCACCGCGGATGACCGCATCTTCTTCGGGCCGGATGACTGGGACTTCTGCGCTCGGGCGAGGAAGGCAGGTTACCGGCTCGGCCTGGTCGACGCGCCGCTCGTGACCCATGTGGGGGGCGCGACGAGCCGGCGTGAACACGGACGGCCCTACCACTGGCAATTCTATCGAGGCTGGGTCTACTACCACCGGAAGCAACAGGGTCGCGCAGGCGCGCTATTGCTCGCGTTGCTGATCGTCGGCGCGATGCCGATCCAGGCTGCGCGCAAGCTTCTTGGCGCGGGAACCGGCGACCGCCCCGCCGATCTCGCGATCATGGCGCGGATCGTCAGAGAATGTGTGACGTGGCTCTGGCGCCCGCTCTAATACCTGCGCTGACCGAATGCCCATCGGTTACGGTCGTCATGGCGGTCCGCAATGAAGCCGACCACATCGCCGCGTCAGTGCGAAGCGTCGCAGCACAGACCTACCCATTGGGTCAGGTGGACATCATCTTGGCCGACGGCATGTCCACCGACGGTACGCCGGCTGCCGCGGCCGGCGCCGCCGGTGAGGTGCGATTCGTTGCGCTGCACAACGCCAAGCGCTCAACCCCGGCCGGGCTCAACGTGGCGCTGGCTACCGCGGCGGGAGCGGTGATCTTGAGGCTCGATGGCCACGCGGAGCTCGACCCGACGTATCTGGAGGAGACGGTCAGCGAGCTGAAGCGTACGGGCGCATCGGTCGCCGGCAGCCGCATCCGGACGCGCGGCCACGGAAGGACCGGCGAGGCGATCGCATTCGCGCTCAGCCATCCGCTGGTCGTTGGCGGCGCCGAGTTCCGGTACAGCGGCGAGAGCAAGCTCGCCGCTACGGTGGCTTTCGGCGCCTATCGCCGTGAGGTGTTCGCCGCGGTGGGGAGCTTTCGGGAAGACGTCGGTCGCGCCGAGGACCTCGAGCTCCATCATCGCATCCGCCGGCAGGGTGGGCAGCTCCTGCTCCTCGGGCAGACGCTCGCGACTTACTGGTGCCGTGACACCTACGGGGGACTCCTGCGGCAATACTTCGCCAGCGGTCGAGACATGGCGCGCCATCTCCGGTGGGCTCGCCCGTACCAGGCGGTCCCGGCGCTCGCGCTTGCGCTCGAAGCCGCCTTCATCGGGGCCGCATGGGCACGCTGGCTCCCGATCTGGGTGCCCGCCGCGGCCGCGGCGGCGTACGCCATGCTCCTCGCCGCGGTCGCCCGCCAGTCATCCGCCTACGGCGTTTCAGCGGCGCGTACCGCGCTCGCGGTGACCGTCGTGCACTCCGGTCAGGCCCTCGGGTTCGTGTACGGTCTGACGACGCGGTAAGGCTCAGGGCGACCGCAGCTGCTGCTCAAGAGCCGCCGCCTCGGTGTTCGCGGATCTCCACGCGTCGTCCGGGATCGATCGCGGAGAGCATTGGCGAAATCGCGCTCGGGGCGAGGACCACATCACTATTCAACTGAAGAATTTCGCTCGCCGTTGTTCGCTGTGATCCCCGCGGCGACGGCGGCAGCATGACCAACGCTTCTCGGTAGTGCCAGCACGCGCACCTCGGCCTGCCGACGCGCCCAGACGACGGTGTCGTCGGAAGATGCGTTACCCACGTTCAAGATCTCAGGCGGTCCGCAATCGCACTCTTGACGGATCGTTGGGCCGCACGCTCAAGGTCTTGCCGGCCGTTGTAAGAGACAATAAGCACGCTCAGTTTCATCTACTTCGTCGGCAGTACACGCGCGATCCGAACGAGTAACGCGGCGTATGGCCCGAGCGCATAGTGGAGCGGCGCGGGAAACAAGGCCAACGTGACAATCACTCCGGCGACTCCGGCTAGGCACGCCCAGGCGAGCGCGCCCGATGGTTTGTTCAGCGACATCCATGCGGACTTTGCGCCGCGAACTAGTTCGGCCCCGACGATGAAGAACATGACCGCCGACAGCGGCAAGCCGAGTTCCACAATCATTCCCAAGAGAAGGTTCGGTGAGCTCGCGACCTCGGCCATCTCGGTCACGCCCCGGTAGTCTTGCCTGAAGTGGCCGCCGAAACCGATTCCAAATATCGGATTTCGTAGCAGCTCTCTTAGCATGTCGAGGTTCGCTTCCAGTCGTCCTCCGAAAGACGCCGGCTCGGTGCTGATGAGATCTGGGTCGAGGCGCCCTGTCACTAACTGCGATAGAGGTGGCGCGCTTAGGGTCGAAGCGACAGGCGGCGTCGAGGGAGTCGTTGGGACGGTGGTTGGCACCGCCGTCAGAAATGTCGTCGGGACAGTCGTCGGAACGGTGGTCGGTAGTGCGGTCGACGTGGTCGGAGCGGTACACACGGGCTTGTACGCCAGTAATAGGGGACTCAGCGACAGAAACCCGAACGCCGCGGCGCTCGCAAGAATGCAAGTCCCGAGCAGTTGCAGAGCACGCCTTGGCTGCACCAGAAACGGCCCGAGCAGTACGAGAACGGCGGCGATCGCCGCAACCCACAGCGTGCGAAAGAATGACGTAAGAAGCGCCGCTGAAATCACTGCCATGGCTACTGCAACAAATAGCTGCAAACGTCCGCGGAGGACCACGACCCCAACAAGAGTTGCCGGCAATGCAATGAGCGGCATGAAGTCCTGAAGGCGCGGGAGCGTGCAACCCTCGATCAAGGTACGCGTCGCGAAGAGGTCGCCAACGCGTACGTACAGGACGAGCTCGATCGCAGAAACGAGCGCGACCCAACCGATGAGCATCAGCAATGCGATACGGGCGACCGTGACATCGACTACTACCCAGGCGAGAACGGCCGAGTACGCAAAGACTTCCAGCAGCGGAAATAGGTCCACAGCGACGCCTCGAATGTCCGCGGCGTTCAACAGGCCACGAGTGGTGCCAAGACAAAGGATCAAAGCAATGGCTGTGACTGACCGCCAACTTGGGGCGTCCCTGGGAGATGATCTATGGAACGAGAGAATGGCCACGATGATCGCGAACGACGCGAGGCTCAGCCCTGCTCTGACGGCACCGCCGGTGAATCCGCGACGGAGGAGCTCCTCGTAGTTGAAGATTGGGTTATAGAGCAGCGCGAAGACCGCTAGCGCGAGCAGCGACGCCCTGTTTGTCATCAGCGCAGGCCGGAGGTGAGGCTGCGCCACGGTCACACCGTTGACAAGCGCAACGATGAGGACTCAGGACAACTTGGCGCAAACATCCGTTGCGATCATCTCACCCGCGATCCGGTGGGCGGTGCTGTTCCAGTGACCGTCCCCAGGCGCAAAGTTAGAGTAGTGAAGAGAGACATTGTGGGACACCGCATATTCTCTAAGCACCGGAGCTAGTCGCAGCACCGCATATCCATCTCGTGTCCCGGCAGCCTGCACACGCAGGTCCGCATAATCAAGATTCGGAACGGCGAGCTCAGCTGCCAGGGCTTCGCGCCGCTCTTTGTTCGGATCGACCTGGGCGCCGCTGCTCAGCGTGACCACGTAGAAGCGCGAACCGTGCGAGCGGACTTCTGTGTTCATTTCATTGAGAAGCGCCTCAGTGACGAGCCACGCCTCCGCCAAAGAACCAGTTGGAACACGGAACATCTCTCGGTCGCGCAACTGCTCCCCACGAAGGAAGTCGGCCCCGCCGCTGCCTATGCCTCGCCACGCCAGTTGACTTGCAATCGCGGTCCGTGCCTCCCGCAGTAGCTGAACGAGCCGACTGGTCGTCGACAGTTGCTGGAGGAAGCGGGTCGGCACCGTATTCTTCGCTCGAACCACCGCGCGAAACGAATCGTCCAACACGAGAGCGCCCTCGCGAAGCAAAAAGTATGGACGTTCTGGATCCTGAGCAAGTTCTCGCGAATTGTCCGTCACGTCGTTCTGACTTGTAAAGGCGAGCAGGACGATGTCGGGGTCAAACTCCCACACGCGAGACCTCAGCATCATCAACTCTTGCGCTGTGCCGAACCGCGATACACCGAAGTTGATGACTTCGACTCTCCGTGAAGGCTTCAAGCAGTCCCCGAGCGCTTTCTCCATAACAGACCAAAAGGTCTGATCCATTGGCACCTGGAGGGCCTCCGCGTACGAGTCACCCAGGACAGCGATGCGAAGAGTCCCGGGTGGCTTGCTTCGGGTGTGTTCTCGGTCCCGCAGCCCATCACTCGAGATGCGGATGTACGCATTGCCTTCGGACCGAAACCAGCCCTCAGCATTCGGCATGAGTGCGTTTCCAGTGTTCTCGTCGTATACATACTGATTAAAGAAGGACACATCGGCAGCACGGAGGACGACTTCGGCAATGAGTACGGACAAGAGAGCCGCGATCGTCAAAGTCGAGAACCGTTTGAGCAGGAGCGTCATGTGTGTCAGGCTATCAATAATCGAGTGATGACGGCAGAAGGCTCGATGCGCGAACGGCGGTTAACATGAGGACATGGCTATCAACAATTCCAGAGTTGGCACGATATCTCCGCGCGTCGAAGCGTTGGTGGCTCACGCCTCTGGTCATTACCCTCGTCGTTGTAGGTGCACTCCTGCTCGTTGTCGAAGCCTCGACGTTCCTGCCATTCCTGTATCCGCTTTTCTAGATCAGATCGGCTAGGAACGGCTGCGCCGGTGAAAGCCGACACGCCCACGACGTACGACAGCGTTGTCTTGTCCGGAGTCGCGCTCGTTCTTATGGGCGCGACTCTTGGCGTCGTGGCGACAGTGTCGGTCAATCTCGAGCGCGCGGCGGCAAGCACCGGCAACTTGTTTGTGGTCGCGATCGCGGGACTTGTCGTCGTCCTCTTCAATCTTGCCCTATGGTCTAGTTCACTCGAAATGACGCACGACTTCGCAAGGAAGCGTCGTTCGATGCGAGTGGTCAGCACTGAAGAGATCAGATCGCCGAAGTTCTTGGGATCGCTTTGGATCTTTTGGCGCGCCTGGGGGGCCAAGACCGCGGCCAAGCAGTCATTCCTCGTGCTCTTTGTGACTTATTACGCCGCGCTCGGGCCAATCTCGCTCGTCTCACGTCTAAAACAACGGCCGGCGCTCACCGATCGATCGGGCATCGCTTCGTACTGGCGGGTTCGCGAGCCACCTGAGCCGGGGTCGGCGTTCAGGCAGTTCTAGCTCGATCGCGCGCCTGAAAGCGAGGAGTCGGTTGAAGCGTCACTACATCCTGGGGATTTCCTGCTTCTATCACGATTCCGCCGCGTGCTTGCTTCGCGATGGTCAACTCGTTGCTGCAGCGGAAGAGGAACGGTTTAGTCGCCGAAAGCACGACAATGGTTTTCCGACCAAGGCGATCCGCTACTGCCTGGAGTCCGCGGGCATTCAGCCAAGCGACTTGGACGCCGTGGCTTTCTACGAGAAGCCGCTTCGAAAATTCGACAGAATCTTGACCTCGATCGTTGAGGGCTTCCCGCGGTCGCGAACACTGTTTACAACTGCGATGCCGGTCTGGCTGAAACATCGAATCCACATCGCCGGCACCATCCGTCAACGACTCGGGGGTTATGGTGGGCCGCTGTATTTTGGCGAGCATCACTTGTCGCACGCTGCGTCGGCATTCCTGGTGTCTCCATATAACGAGGCGGCCATTCTCACGATGGACGGCGTTGGCGAATGGGATTCGGCCACTCTGGGCACGGGCCATGATCGTCACGTTGAACTGACTCATGAGATTCGTTTTCCTCACTCGGTCGGGTTGCTGTATAGCGCGTTCACCGCTCATCTCGGTTTCGAGGTGAATGAAGGCGAATACAAAGTGATGGGAATGGCGCCTTACGGGAAGCCGACGTACATCGATCGACTGAGCGAGATCGTGGATGTGAGGCCAGACGGCAGTTTCGAGCTCGACACGAGCTACTTCGCATACCAGTACGGACTCACGCCGGTGACCCAAAAGTTCATCGACGCGTTCGGCCCCGCTCGTCAACCCGAAGGCCCGATCGAAAAGAGACATCTCGACATCGCCGCTTCGGTGCAGCGTGTCATCGAGGAGATTGTCCTCAATTGCGCACGACATCTTCACGAGACGACGGGGTTGACGCGGATGGTGATGGCAGGCGGCGTAGCTCTGAACTGCGTGGCAAATGGTCGCGTGATTCGTGAGACTCCAATGAAAGAACTGTGGGTGCAGCCTGCTGCAGGCGACTCTGGCGGCTGCATCGGCGTGGCCACCTGGGTCTGGAACTCGGTGCTGGAACAGCCACGAAGCTATCAGATGGATCACGCCTATCTCGGACCAGCCTACTCAGGTGACGAGATCGCGCGCTTCTTGCGGGCGAACGACATCGCCCACGAGGTGCTGCCCGAGGAGGTGCTCGTCGCGCGCGTTGCGGACCTCCTTTCAAGGGATTCCGTCGTCGGCTGGTTCCAAGGTCGAATGGAGTTTGGACCGCGCGCCTTGGGAAACCGCAGCATCCTTGCGAACCCGACGCGTCCCGACATGCGAGACATCGTGAACATGAAGATCAAGCACCGCGAGCAGTTCCGACCCTTCGCGCCAGCTGTGACAGCGGAGGCTGCGAGTGAGTACTTCGACCTCGACGTGCCGAGCCCATACATGCTCCTTGTGGCGCCGGTTCGATCGGCGCGACGTTCGCTCTTGCCTGCGGTGACGCACGTCGATGGATCTGCGCGGGTGCAGACTGTCTCCGAAAGTCAGAATCCGCGCTTTCATCGACTCATCAGCCAGTTTCAGAGACTCACGGGCGTGCCCGTGCTTCTCAACACGTCGTTCAACGTCCGGGGAGAGCCAATTGTGAACACGCCCCAAGAGGCCTTCAACTCGTTCGCGCACACTGATATGGACTATCTCGTGCTTGGCGACTGCCTCATCGCAAAGGAAGCAAAGAAGCAGATGGCACCATACCCTGGCCGCAAGCAAACGGATGAGCACGAATTGGTTTTCTGAACTGCCATGGAACGTTGCTCGGGGCGCGCGTGGCAAATCTGTAGAGCGACAGGGGTCCATTCTGTCTTGTCCTGACTTCTCTCCAATGCGGACCCGAGGGAACTGATGATGTGATTCCCGCCGCTGCACTTGCGCTCGCAACGATCGGAGCGATACCGGTCGCGATTCCAGTGACAAGTGTGCTCGCTTATGCGACGGCTCCTGGCAACCAGCGTTTGAGAAGACACTTGGCCAGCTGTGCGCTGAGGCGTGGCCGCAGTCTCAATCGAGAGGTCCGTACCAGGACTACACAGTGTCGTCTCGCGATCTGGCCGATTCGACCGCCGATGTCGTCCTCACTGCCTCTCCGGTGCTAGTGACTTGTTCTTGTGGAGACGACCGCCAGCATCGGCATCACCTCTGACTCGCGTCGGTATCAACGCGGCGTCGTCCCGCTCTCGTACGATGAGCCTTCGTGAAGCGCATTCATACATGGCCTTGTCCCCTCGGCCGTCTTGTCGTTTGTCTGGCGCCGCGTGCGATTCGCGCCGCCTCGCGTCGCGGCGACCGGGCCGCGTCCCCGCTAGCGCAGCGACCCGCGCCAGGACTTTTCTACGTTGCGTTGCGCCGCACAGAGGGAACGCGCTGACCACTCCGCGACTCTCTCTATGCATGCCAACGTACAACCGCGCGTCGTTTATCGCCGCGACGCTTGATTGTCTCGTCCCGCAGACCAGCGACGACGTCGAAATCATTATCGTCGACGGCGGATCAACGGACGGGACAGATGCCGTCGTCGCGCGGTATCTAAGACACTGCGACCGCATCAGGTACATCCGTCAGGAGGCGAACAGAGGCGTTGACCGCGACATGGATCGCTCAGTAAACGAGGCGCACGGCGACTACGCGTGGCTCGTGTCGAGCGACGATCTCGTGAGCGACGGAGCGATCAGCCGTGTCCTGCGAGAGCTTGAGCGCGAGCCCGATCTCCTCATCGTGAACGCGGAGATCCGGAGTCTCGACATGACGGTTCGCCTGAGAGAGCGCGTGCTTCCGATCACGGACGATGTCGACTACGGTGTGGGCGACCGCGATCGCTTTTTCGTGGAAATCGGGCGGTATCTCAGCTTCATGGGGTGTGTCGTCATACGCCGCTCGCTTTGGCAGGAGCGCATCCAGGAGCGCTTCTTCGGGACCGAGTTCACGAGCCTCGGCGTCGTCCTGTGGGAGGGCGTGCCACCTCGTACGCGTGCGATCGCGGACCCGCTCGTCGTCATCCGATTAGGCAATGCGACGTGGGCCACACGCATGTTCGAGATCTCGATCTTCAAGTGGCCGGCGATGATCTGGTCGCTGCCGTACTCGGACGAGCTCAAGCGGCGGATCTGTCCGTATGGTGGGTGGCGCGAGCTTCGGCGCCTTCTGTACCACCGCGCGCTGGGCGGGTTCGGCCCCTCGGATGCGCGCCACTACGTCGAGCGACGACGGATCGGCGGTCTGCTTCGGGTTATCGCAGGGACCGTGTCGCGACTCCCCGCGCGCGTCCTGAATCTCGCGGCCATCCTGTACTACTCCAGGCGGCCGGACGGTGGCGACACGGTGTACCTGCTGCGCACGTGCAGCGCCTACTGGCGCGCACCGCGGCCATTGCCGTCGTGACCCGCGTTCAGCGGCACGCCGCGCTGACGATGCGCTCGATCATTCCGGTCAGCGCCGTCTCGTCGTTCCCGTGATCTCCGAACTCCGAACGTAGCGACTCCGTGCCGCTCGCGGTTGACGCCGCGGCGGCACGGACTGCCGCCGCTGCATCGGCGAGAGCGACGATCGGCACTGCCCGCTCGAGCTCCCGCCCAAGCGGCGAGGTCGCGCCGGTCCGCACTCGGATGACGCGGCGTGCCGCGAGCAGGGCCTCGACGAGCCCGTCGAGAAGAAGCCGAGCGCCGTCGAATAAGGTGCGAGCGCCCGAAGGAGATCGCCCTCGGTCTCGTCGAGCGGGGCATGGCCGGACGAGCTGAGCAGCGCCTTAACCCGGGCGCGGCCGTCGTCGGCATGAGCTCGGAAGGCGACGCGCCAACCCGCGTCGTGGAGCTCACGCAGGACGGCACCGACGCCGCGGAAGCTCGGTGCGCTCCTCGGGCGGGGCGATCAAGACCCCGCAGCACACCCCGAAGAATCAATCGATGCCCAGATCGTTCACGTCAATCAAGCCCTGCGTGAGATACGCGATCAAGGGAACGAGCGTGATCGCGAGCAGGTCATGACGTCGCGCTAGCCGCACGCCCCACAGGAGGACGTAGCCCACGAGCGAGGAATAACAGGGCACCTACGAACCCCGAGCTGGTAGCGACGTAGAGCAGCTAATTGTGCGTCGATGACTGCAGCACATCCGGCCCCGCGATCTGGACGGAGCGGGCGGGCGCGGCAGGCAGTCGGGTTCTTGTACGGCCTGGCGATGCGGCCGAGGCTCAGGGCGACCGCAGCTGCTGCTTGAGATCCGCCGCTTCGGTGTTCGACGGATCGACAGCCAGGACCTCGTCGACCAAGCTCAGCGCGTCCGCCCGTCGTCCCGATGCGGCATAGAGCTTGACGAGCAGGACCTTCAGGTGCGTTGAAGACGTGCGCTCGATGCCGAGCTTGAGCATCGCCTCACCCTCGGTCCACCGCTGAAGCTGGATAGCGGCCAGCGCCGGCGCGTCGTACAGTCCCACCTCCGCGGGTACGAGACGCACGGCGCGCTGGCCGTAGTCCAGCGCGGCTCCGTATTCGCCTCGCGCGAGGGCGAGACGGGCGGACAGATCCAGGGACCGCACGTCGAACGGATCGGCCTGAAGCGCCCGACCGAGTACCTGTGACGCTCGGTCCACCTGTCCGAGCGCCAGCCGCTGGATCGCGAGGTTCCGCCAATAGATCGGCTGCCAGGGTTCCCGATCCAGCGCCGCCTCGTATGCGGAGGCGGCCGCGCTCGGGTTTCCAGCGGCACTTAGTGCGGTTGCGAATTGGCTCCAATACTGACCACGACCCGGGTCAAGGCTCAGAGCTTGCCGCGCGGCCTCGACTCCAACCAAAGGGTGGCCGGCGGCCACCTCGACGACACTGCGGGTCATCGCCTCTGCAGCCGCGAGTCGTGGCGTTTCCGCGAAACCAAACGCGAACGTAGCCGCAACAGCCAGGACGAGGATGGCCGTGCTCTGGCCAGAATTCCGCATGACCCGTGTGCGTCCACGTGCGGATACGCGCGACGACCCGTAGAGGACCGCTCCGGAGCAGGTCCAGAAGATCCACTCAAGCCCGAGATCGTTGACGTCGACCGATCCCTGTGCCAGGTACGCGGCAAGCGGAACGATGAATAGCGCCAGTGGATCGCGGGAGCGAATCAGGCGAATCGCACGTGCAGTGACGAGACCGAGGAACACGATGAGGATCGCCACGGCGACCAGACCTCCGCTCGTCGCCGTGTACAGGAGCCAGTTGTGGGTCGAGGTCTGGAGCACATCCGGACCGGCGATCTGCACGGACCGCTCGGCTCGCGTGCTGGGATACGCCACGCCGAAGTTATCGGGGCCCACTCCGAAGAAAGGACTACCGAGAATCTGGCGGGATGCGGTTTCCCAGATCTCAAACCTTTCCTGCACCCCTGGATCAGCCGAGAGCGCTGCGGGCGTGAGGCGAGCGGCCACCGGTGACACCAACACCGCCATTCCGATCGCAAGGGCGAACCCACTCGCGAGCAGGAGCTCACGCCGGCCGCGCCACAGCCAGACCAGAACATAGACAGCGACGAATCCGGCCGCGACAGCGAGGACGCCGTTTCTGACGCGTGTGAGCGTCAAGAGATAGAGGCTGAACCCACCAACGCCCACCAGGCCGAGCCTGCCGGCGACCGTCAAACGCTCGGGGATGACGACCACCGCAGCGATCGCGGTGACCGCCGCAATAGAGAAGTAGCCGCCCGCGATATCCGGATTGCCGAGGGTGGCGACCGGCACGAGATCTCTGCCCTGCGCGAAGCGGACAGGGTCGATGTCGAGATGCTGCGCGAGGCCGTACACCGCGGCCGGCAGCACCGCAGCAACGGCGACGGCAAGCAGGCGGGCAGCATCACGCGGAGATCGGATCAGACACGTGGCCGCGATTAGGGTCACGTAGTCATCCAGCATTTGCGCGAGTCCGAGATAGCGGCCGCTGATACCGAAAAGTGCAACGTTCCGATCGACGGCGAACATGGTCGCGAGGGCGAACCACACGAGCAGACCAAGCGCGGCGACCTGAGCCGCCGTAGGCGCGATCAACGCTCGGCGGTACCGGACCCACAACGCGATAAGCAGTACCAAAAGCGCGACAGACGTGGCATGTCCGACGACACTCTTCGCGATCCCGAATGCATTGAATGCTCGCGGATCAAAAACGAGCACAAGCAGGGTGATCTTGAGCCCGAACGCAACTTGGGCCGCCCGGAACAGGATGTCGGATCGGATGGGATCCGCGGAAGATGGCGCCCGGGTCGCTGAGTCTTCTCTCATGCTGCTCATCGATCGCCAACCTATAACAGTCGCGATGGAGCAGGGCGTGGATTCCCCACGCCTCGGCCGATGGACCAGAGCCAATCCGACAAAGCCAACGAGGCGACCACGACGCGCCACGCGGCACACAACGATGATGTGCGCTCGTGTCTAACTTGGAGGATGAGCAACAGCGAACGAAGCGCCATGTCCTCAAAGAATGAGTCCATTGAGCGTGAGGAGCTCACTGACGTACTCAGTCCGGTTGCCGCAGTAGCCGCAAGTCGTGGAATGTTAGCGACGCAAACGCCGAAGGGCCCCGGAGCTCGAGCTCCGGGGCCCTTCGATTTCATCTCGCAGCGTGGTTAGTGCGTCGAGATCGAAATTCCTGTGGCGCCCGTGATGCCGCTACGGGACACATCAGATGCGTCGTAGGTGTCCGTGCCGGCCGTCGTGGTCGACTGGACAGTGAAGGTCGCACAACCGGCAGACGCTGTCTGCGGGTTGGTCGTCAGAAGGGTCGTCGCGGTGCCGGTCGAGGGATTCTTGATCAGGCTGATCGAGTCCGTCGAGCCAGTACCAGAGGTGACCTTGTTGCCCGAGGCGTCACGGACACAGACCGTCACGCTCGATGTGGAAACGCCGTTGGCCGGGATCGGGTTCGGCGAGAACGTCGGCGAGCCGAGGTTCGTTGCCGGGCCGAAGCCGGTGAAGGAAGCAGTGCCGGTCGCCGTACCACCCGTGAAGGCGGACGACGAGGCAACCGCGTCGCAGGTCTGAGCGACAGCGTCAGCGATCGTGAACTTCACGGTCGAGCCCGTCGCGCCTGCGGTGGTGGCGGTGGCGGGGTTACCCGAACCACCAGCCGGGCTGGTCGCGGTGACCGTAGCCGAGCAGAGCGTCGTCGTGCCGGTCTTGTTCAGGGTCAGGGTGACGGGTGTGGCCACGAAGACCGGGTTCCCGTTCGCGTCCTGGACCTGGACCGTGATCGCGCACGTCGAGGATGCCGTGTTGGCCGTGGTCGGGGTGTTGGTGCAGGTGTTCGCAGTGATCGCGAGCTTGGAGGCCGGGCCGGCCGCCGTCACGGTCGCGGTCTTGGAGCCTGAAGTCAGGCCCGTCGAAGCCGCAGTGACGGTGCAGGAACCGGGCACACCGGTGATCGTCAATGTGCTCGTGGTCGTGCTCGCGCCCTGAGCGATCGTGCTCGAGGTCGGCGAGATGCTGCAGATGCTGCCGTTGTCGACGGACCACGTCACAGTGGTGCTCGCCGCGGCGGTCGTGGTGACGCCGTTCGCGTCACGGAGCGTGGCTGTTGCAGTCGTCGTTTGCGGCGTACCGGCCGGGAACGCGGACTGACCGAGCGACACAGTGAGCTGCGTCGCGGCACCCGGACCGGTGAAGGTCACGTTGGTCTGGCAGCCGGTGAGGGTCGGGAAGGTCGGCGACGCAGCGGAGAGCTGGTCGGTGCCGGTGCTGGCCGACGAAGCCGGGGCCGTCAGAGTGAACGTTGCGACGCCATTGGTGACCGTCACGGTCGCCGACGCGTCAGGACCGTTGCCGAGGTCAGCACCGAGGCCACCGGCCTGCGAGAGCGTGACCTTGGTGCTGCTGTCACCGCTCACAGTGTTGCCGGAGGCATCCTGCTCGGTGACGGTGATCGTCGATGTGGCGCCAACGCCAGAGGCGTTGGTACCCGCAGGGATCGAGGACGGGTTCGCCGCGCAGGCGAGCTTCGCAGCCGCGCCCACGGACGGGACCTGGACGTCCTGGTAGTAACCCTGGGGGTGGATCATCGACGCGGTGCCGTGGAGCGCCAGGTCACCGTTGAAGCGGTAGGTGCCCGGAGCCGTTCCGGCGGGAACCATGACGTTGTACACGAAGAACCCGGTCTGACCCGGGCCGACGAACGTCGTCGACGTCGTCGCGTACGCAGTGGACGAGAGCCAGTTCTGCGCGAACGCCGCGTTCGGCGACGTCGTGTTGCAGGTGGTCTTGTCCGGGAGACAGATGGCGAGGTCGACCTGGCTCGTCGAGCCGGTCAACCAGCCAGTGCTACCGGTGTTGTTGAAGCCGACCGCGAACTGACCGCTCTGACCGGGGCCGAGGGTGAGGAATGCCGACTCGCCGAAGTAGGCCGAGTCGAATCCCGTCACTGCGGCGGCCTGGCCAGCGGCGCCCGCGAGCAAGCTCGCAACGACCGCCAGTGCCGTGACTGCAGTAAGGATCTTGTGCAGCACTTAGTCCTTCCTTTTCTTTCAAGATTGGGACGCGAGGTGATCGCGATCGCGGAGATGTGGATCAGTGCGCGTGTTCAGGATGCGATCCGCGGTTTAGCCGTCACCTCCCGCCTTCCGTATTTGGACGAATAGCGTTCGGGCGGCCCCTGGAAGTGCCGGCCCGCCCTCGGATCGTGCCGTTTTTGTAGCACTATCCGGTCTCGGCTGCCAACCCGTTCCAGGGCCCGCCCGGAAGCCTCTGTCCAGTAGACGAACAACCGTGACGCTTTGTCGCATCGCTAACGGTCCCCGTCTATCGCGATGTAGAACGCCACCTCGGCTGGATCGGCGAACCAGGCGCGTCCGAATCCATCGAACGCGAGGCCCGCAGGGGTCACCGCCGCAACTCGCACGCCAGAAGGGCTGGTAAGGGGTCGATAGGCGACGGTCCCAGGGGCGACCGCGTACGACCAAACGCCGCCAGCCGCGTCTCGCACGAGCGCGGCGACGGAGCCACCCGCAGGACCGGCGAGCCGGACGACCCCGAGTCGGATCGTGAACAGCTGACCGCTGTTCGTGCCGGCCCATAGGTCGCCATCGCGGTCCATCGCCAGGGCGGTCACACTCGAATGCGCCGGCGTGGGCACGGTCACGATCGCTTGCTTCGCCTGGTCGTAGTACCCGATGCCGCTGCTGGCATCGTCCGCGTACCACACGCGCGCTGCGGAATCCACGTGCAGTGCGGTGATGCCCGACGTCTTGAAATCGATGGCCGCGACGCGCTTGGTCACCGGGTCGAGCGACAGCACATTGCTCGACTCACCGGCCATCCAGAGCTTGTCGTCGGTACCGACCGCGAACGCGTCCGCGGAGGACACGAAGGGGAAGCCGATGGTCTCGAGTCGTCCGCCCGCGATCGAGAAGATGGAGATCCGCCCCTTGCCCTGGTCGATGGCGTAGGCGTAGCTCGTGCCGAGCAGAAGCCGGCTGAATGTCCCATCGGGCGGAAGCTGCGCGACCTCGCTGACGGATCCGGTCACCGTGTCGATCGTCGCGAACCGCCTTGCTTGGTCGACGAACCACAACGTGCGTCCCGCACCGGCGAGAAGCGACGGTCGGCGATTGTCGGAGAGCGGCAGCCGGTAGCCGCCCGCGACCACCTGCGCGGCCGGCGGAAGCCCTGACGGCGCAGCGGGCGCGGACGCGCTCGGCGCGGGGGCGGTCGCGCTCGCCTTCGGCGTTACGGATGCCGCCGGTGCGCTGGCGACCGGCTGGCTCGGCGGCACGCTTGCGGGTGCGTTCACCGCGACCGGCGCCACGCCGCTGAACGCGAGTCCGGCGCCCCCGTCACCGCCGACCGCGAAGCGATCGCTGACCGCGTCGTAGGTGATGCTATGACCGGCAAGCACGACCGCCACCGTAGACACGAGATGTCCGGCGGCATCGATCACGTCCACCTCTCCCGAGGCACCACGATCCACGAGTGCGGCGAAGCCGCGCCCGGGCATGCCAATGAGCGTCACGGGGCGACCCGGCAGAGCCAGCGACGGAGGTAGGCCGGCGCCGCGGAACGTGACCTTGCTCCCAGCGCCGTCCACCGACAGCACGGCGACCTGCGTCCCGGTCACATCGAACGCGGCGGCGACGCCGCCGGGCAGCTGGTCAATGGACTTGTACGAGGTCGCGTCGACGAGGGTGGTCTCGCGCGCTGAAAGCAGTAACGCCTGCGTCCCCTTCGCGTCGAGCACGACGAGCTGCGGCGCGACGTCGACCGCGCGCACGCTCTCGACTTGTTTGCTCACCGGGTCGATCACCGTGACGTGGCCCGTCGCGCCCGTACCCGAGGTCGTTGCCGAGGGTGCGGCGTCGCCGGCCGCCGCGCTGACCGATGCGACGACGATCCGTCCACTCGTCGGATCGACCTGCAGGCTCGTCGGCGTACCCGTGACGACGAGCGTCGATGTCGCGACGATCGCGTAGCTCGCGGTGTCGATCTCGGTGAGGCGCTTCGACGTGGCATCGAGCACGAGCACCCGGTTGGTCGTCGCGCTCAACGCGAGCGCGGTCGGCCGACCACCGACGGACACCCGCGCCCGTTCGGACTGGGTCGTGGCATCGACCGCACTGACTTCGGCGGTACCCGTGTCCAAGAGGTAGAGCGTGTTGGTATGCGCGTCGAACACGACGCGCTGGATCGCCGCCACCATCGCCACTTCGAGGGACTGCGCCTGGTCCGGGGGCGGCGCAGCGACCTGGAACAGCGTCGACCCCATCGCGATGAGCACCGCAAGCGCGAGGGCGCCGGCGGTGCGGAACGCGAACGGCACCGGCCGGAAGGCGACACGGGCTCGCGGCTGCGCGAGCTTCGCGATGAACGCATCGACGCGCGCGGATGGGGCCATCGCCGGGAGAGCCAGGAGCAGCTGGTCGGCGCTCCGAAGATCCGCGCTCGCGGCACGGCAGTCCGGGCAGTCGGCCAGATGCGCCGCCGCGAGGGCGCGATCGCCGGCGGTCGCTTCGTCATCGGCGATCGCCGAAAGGGACGGCAGGATCGAAGCGCAGGAGAGCCGGCCGGCGTCGCGGAGGTCCGCGTCGAGGCGGCGGGCGGCGACCAAGCGAGCACCGCAGTCGAGGCACGAATCGAGGTGCGCGCGCGCCCGGGCGCGCTCGTCCTCGGTCAGCTCACCATCGAGGAGCGCGGAGAGGGTCTCAGCCGAGCAGTGCGGGAGTCCTACCACCTACCCCAATGACGAACGGGGTGGCTCGGTTGTCGCATAGCCCTGGCGGAACGCCTCCCGGGCCCGGGCGATCCGGCTCCGGACGGCGGTCAGGCTGCAGCCCTGGATCTCGGCGATCTCTTTATAGGAGTAGCCCTCGAGAGCGTGCAGCAGCAGCGCCGCGGCGTTCTCCGGGGCGATCGTGCGAAACACTGCCGTGATGTGCTCGCGCTCGGGCACGGCCGAGTGGTGATCCGCGGATTCCGGCTCGTGCCTGGTGCCGGCGAGCTGTGGAAGCCGCAGCCAATGAAAGCGCTTGCGCCGCCGGAGCTGATCGATCGCGGCGTTGTGCGCGACGCGGTAGAGCCACGGCAGGACCCGCTGCTCACGGGCGAGTCCGGGCAGTGCGCTCAACGCTTTGGTGAACGTGTCCTGGACGATGTCGTCCGACAGCTCCGGATCGGAGGTGAAGCGCAGCAGGAACGTGTAGACGCGCACCTTGTAGGCGCCGTACACGAGCTCGAGCGCGGCGTGGGCATCTTCGCGAGCGAGCGCGAGGACCTGCGCATCGGACGGCGCCCCGACGAGCAGCTCCGCGCCGTGGCCATCCACCGCGTCCGGCCGAAGGGCCGAGAACGAGAGCCGCAGCGCGCTCACGGGCGAAGCCTACTGAACGCCATCGCCCACATCAACGGCCTTACGCCTTCCTCAGTACGTAGTTGAAGGTGCTTGGGGCCTGGGGGTGGATCCGTACGTCGAGCTGCTGGTAGCCAAGCTTCGTGAAGTGGAGGTCGTAGTCCACGCTCGCGATCGGTAGGTCGAAGTAGAAGTTCCCGTCCTTGTCCGAGTGCGGGCTCACCGGCTGGCAGCCGACCGGACCGATCGCGAGGCACACCCCTTCGATCGGCTTCCCCTGCTCGTCGGCGACGTGCCCTTCGATCCGCCAAAGGCCCTCGACCGTCGGCGGCGGGTACGGGGTCGGCGTCGGCTTCGGCGCACCGAGGCTGCTCCCGTACACCGCGACGGCAAGCGGCACCGCGATCAGCAGGAGGATGATCGTTGTCGCCCAGAGCCGCCGGTCGCGCCAGTCGAGCTTCACCTGTCCTCCTGCATCAAAGAGGGGCGCCGACCTTTCAGCCGGCGCCCCTCACAAGGTCCGTTGCCTGTCGAGCGTAGCGGGTTACGGGGCCGGGAAGCCCCCGTAGATCATCGCGTTGTCGCCGCCCGAGACGTTGAGCTCCATGACGATCGCGGCGACATTGCCGTTCGCGGCCACGGTCACTGCGTACTGGGCGCCCTGGGGGGCCGAGATGTTCGGATCGATCTTCACCGAAACCCCCGGGCTGAGGGTCACGCTCTGCGTGGTCGCCGCGCCACCGAGGAACGGCTTCCAGGTGAGCGTCGCGCTCGACGCGGAGACGCTCTGGAGATAGATCGGGGTGGTCCATCCGCCGTAGCTCGCGAGGACGTTCGGCAGGTTGTACGTGGCGGCCGGGGTCGGGCTCGCGGTGTAGCCCATCGCCGAGTCGGGGCCGATGACGTTGACCATCGCGGCGATGTTGCCGCCGTTGCCCTGGGCGGTGAAGCTGTACTCGCCGTTGCCGAGGCAGTTGGTCGCGGCCACGGCGCACATCTTCGTGCTGTCGCTCGATGCGACGCCGCTGATGAACCGTGGGTCGAAGGCCCACGCGGAGCCTGCGGCGATCGCCGCCGGCGCGGTGAACGTCTGGGCCGCGCCGCCGCTCGTGAGCGGCGTGAAGCTGAGGCTCGGCGTGAGCGGACCACCGCTCAGGTTCTGCACGACGATCGTCGAGACCCGTCCGCCGTTCGCGTTCTTGACGGCGTACGCGCCGTACACGGTCGCGGCACCGGTGGAGATGCCGTTCGCGCTGTAGAAGACCGGCTGCGCCACACCGGGATCGTCGTTGTGCGTGTTGAGCACGACGCTCACCGGCTGCGGCGAGGAGATCGTGACGCTGTACTGCTTGCCGTCGACGAGGCCCGGTGCGCCGAGCGTCGGGTCATCGCTGTTCGGCTCGATGAACTGACTCTGACCAGGGGAGATCGAGCGGGTGAAGGTCATCGTCGGCGCGGTGCCGTCGAAGCTCTGGTAGCGCGCGGTGACGACCGTCGCCACCTGGCCGAGGTTCTGGATGATCGCCGGCGAGTGGAACCCGAAGAAGCGGCGCACGACGTTCGGCAGGTACACCGTGGTCGCACCGGTCGCGGCCGCGGAGTAGGCGTCCGCCTCGATGCCGCCCTTGTGCTGGTTCACCACGGAGACGACGGTGTTCCCGAAGCTCCGCACGGTGACCGAGAACTGGGTGTTGTCAGGAAGATCGGTGTCGTTGTTCGGGACATCGGCGAACGACGCGCCGGGCGCGAGGTTCGGGACGGAGCGGCGCGCGACGCAGCTCGCGTCGCTGAACTTGAAGAAGGTCACCTCGAGGTTCGTCGAGCTCGTGCCGGTGTTCTGCACGATGAACGGCGTTTGGAAGCCCTGCGGTCCGCCGAGCGTCTTCGTGACGTTCGGAAGGAAGAGCGCCTGGGTCGGCGTGCCCGAGGTCGGGGCCTGGCAGCCGCCCTGGCCGGGCGGCGGTGCGCCGGGCACGAGATCGAGCTGCGCGTCGACGGTGACCGGCTGGTCGGAGTTCACGACCGTGTTGATCGTCTTCTGCTGGTACGTCGGGTCCTTCTCGAAGGTGAGCGGGATCGTGGCCGGGCCGTTGATCCAGCTGTGCGAGTAGAAGCCGGAGCCGTCGGTGAAGACGCAGTTGGTGAGCGGATCGCTCCGGACGATATGGACCGGACCGAACCACACGCAGACGTTCGCGATCGGGAGTCCGGTGATCGCGTCGGTGACGTGCCCCTGGACCGAGCCGACGAGCCCGACGGCCGCCGCGGGTGCGGGGACCGACGCGAGGATGAGGCCGACCGCCGCGAGCGCGGCGACGGCAAAGCGAACGAGCGTGCGCTGCATGTGCTGCCTTCCTCCTGGGGAATTGCGCGAGTGCGTCATCAAGGCAAACGGACGAGGGCGGTCGAGCGATACGCGACCGTGACATGAATCCTGACAGTTAGCCGATCCCACGACAAGGGGACAGTAGGGGCCCGGTCGCTTGCCGAAACTCAGCGAGCCGCGGCGATCAGCCGCGCCTTGATCAGCTCCTCGCGAGCCCACGTCACCAGGCGCTCGCAGCGCGTGACCGCGTCTCGGGCATCTTTGACGGTCGCTCGCTTGTCCTCGTATTCGACTCGGTTCTTCTGACCAATGAGCGCACGCAGCTTGTTGGCCTGCTCGACGAAGGCAGGCGCGTTCCGGCCCGTGGCCGCGAGCAGATCAGCCGCTCGAAGATGGTCCGGGTCCGCGGAGCGGCGACCGCCAAGTCCGATGCAGGCGGCATCGGCCCCACTGATGCCGGCATGGACCGCCAACAGCAGGGCCGAGTCGTATCGCTGCAGGTCCAGCTGCTGACGGGCCGCGTCACAGAATTCGAGCGCCTTCTCCATGAAGCGTCGGGCATTGGGTCGCTCCGTCTGAATGATCTTCACACTAGGCACGGGTCGCGCCCTTGACGGGGAGGAGCTGAACGCCCTCCTCCTTGATGCGTCGCCAGAGACCCCGACCGGTCGACCCCTTCAGACGTCTCGCCAGTGGCGCCGTGCTGACGTGACCGCTCAGCTCGGTGCCGTAACGCCGCCGGACCTCAGATGCCAGACCCGTCAGCGCGGCATCGACGGCGCTGCTCCGCGCTCGAGGAACGACCACAGCGAGGTCGATGTCGCTGCCGAGCCGACTCTCGCTCCGTGCGACGCTGCCGAACAGGTACGCCTCTTCAACGCCAGGCACCAGCGCGCGCAGGCGGCGGCGCAAGAATCGCTCGAGATCCACAGAAACGTCGCGCTCCGCGGCGAACAGGTCATGCAGCACCGGAGAGAGAACGTGCTCGCGGTTGAGCTCGTAGAGATCGGAGCGCGCAACACGTTCGACATCGACAAGTCCTTGCCTGGCGAGATCCGCGAGGATCTCCGAAGCCCGGTTGTGGACGACGCCGGCGCGCCGGGCGACCTCACGCGCGCTCGCGGTCAGACCTTCGGACAGCTGATCCAGAGCGCGGAGGATACGAACGTGTCCTCGGCTGGCGAGCGCGTCATCGAGTGATGCCGTGAGCCGCATGGCTAGCCTCCTTGGTACCTATAGCGACCATATGGTACCTCGAGGTGCCAGAGGAAGATCGCGATCCGCGCTGCGGCTACTGCACCCGCAGCCGCTCGATCTGCGCATCGGCCTCCTCGCCGGTGCGGGCCGCGCCGACGAGATAGGCCTCGCCGCCGCTTACGACGAGCGCGCCGAGCGCGCGGCCGGCGGCGATGCCGGGGAGCTCCGTCCATTCATTGGTCCGTGGGTCCCACCGCTCGGCGTTCGCGGTCGGGACGAAGCCGACGCGCGAGGGCGAATTGGGCAGCCCGCCGACGAGGGCGACCGAGCCGTCGGGCAGCGCCGCGGCGACCGCGGCGAGGCGCGGCTCGACGAGCACGCCGGCGTAGAAGAAGCGGTGGAGGCGCCAGTCGTAGCGCTCGGCGGTGTTGCTCGCGCTGTACTGGCCGCCGATCACCAGCACGTCACCGCTCGGGAGCGTCGCGAGGGCCGAGAGCACGCGGTCGTAGGCGAGCGGCGGGCCTTCGCTCCACGAATCGGTGCGGGGGTCGTACAGCACGGAGGTGCGTGATGGCGCGCCGCGATCCTCGAGCCCGCCGAGCGCGAGCACGCGGCCATCAGGGAGCAGCGTCATGAGGAACTGCGTGCGCACGCGGGGCATCGGCGCAGCGCTCGACCAGGTATCGGTCGCCGGGTCGTAGATCTCCACGGTCCGGTAGATGAAGCTGCCGTCCTCGCCGCCGGCCACGAGGACGCGCCCGTCGCGGAGCGCGACCGCCGCGTGATCCGCACGCGGCGCGCGCATCGCTGCCGCTTGGTACCACCGCCCGACGTCCGCCGAGTAGACGTCGACGCGATCCATCGCGTGCCACGCACCGCCGTAGTAATCGGTGCCCCCCGCGACGACGACGCGGTCGCCGCCGGCGAGGGTCGCGGTGTGATTCACCCGCCCCGGCCCGGAGGGCGCGATGAGGGTCGTCGTTCCGCGCGCCGGATCGAAGCGCTCGCTCGTCGCGCGCGCGACGTCGGGGAACGCCGGGTCGACGCCGCCGGTGACGAGCAGGTCGCCGTCGGGGAGTGCCGTGACCCGCGGGTAGTTGCGAGCCTCGGCGAGCGACCCCGCGACCGACCACGCCGGCTCGAACGCGACCGATCGGTCCGCGGTCGCCCGCCCGGTCGCGATGCCGAGCGCGAACACCGTGAGCGCGATGACCCAGCGAAGATGTCTCACTGGACGGTCAGGCTAATGCTCTCCGCCGGGACGCCCTGGCCGCTGAACCAGGACACGCCCTCCTGCACGAGATCGAACTTCAGGGCGAAGCTGCCCGGAGTCGCGGGCACGGTCACGGTCGCGTTCACGGTGACCGACGCGCCGGGCGCGACCGGTGCCGCAAGGATCGTCCGGGCGCCGTCCCACACGCTGACCGCCCCGTCGGGTGTGAAGAGGTGGTACGCGAGGTCGAACTTCTGCGCCGGATCCCAGGTGATCGATCCAGCGTTCGTGAGCGTCACTGGCACGGTGATCGTGCCGCCGCGCGGACCGAGCGTCGTCGGCGGCACCACGTACACCGCGCCGAAGGCCGGCACGACGATCCGCTCGGCAACGACCGGGAACGTCGCGCCCTTGCTCGAGAACCAGGTCACGCCCTCCTGCACGACGTCGAAGCGCAGCGCGTAGAGGCCGGCGGCTACCGGCCCGACGATCCGCGCGAACGCGGTGGTCGTCTGCCCCGCGCCGAGGCCGGCCACGCTCGTGCGCGCGCCGTCCCAGATGACGACGTTGCCCGCTCCGTCGAGCCAGTGATAGCTGAGGTTCACGTTCGAGCCCCACGCCGCGCCGGAGGCGTTCGTCACCTGCACCGCGATGGTCGTGGTCATGCGCGTGGCCATCGCCGTCGGGATCCCGGTCGCGTCGATCGACGCGCTGTAGCTCTGGACCGCGGACGGGCTCACCGTGACCGGCTGGTCGAAGGTCGGCACGTTCTTGCTCGAGAACCAGGCCACGCCCTCCTGCACGAGGTCCCACTTGAGGACGTAGGCGCCCGGTGCCGTCGGGAAGGTGATCTGCGCCTGCAGGGTCTGGGTCGAGCCGGGCGCGGCGTCGGCGGCGAGGCTCGTCCGCGCGCCATCCCACACGACCACGGTCCCTGCGCTGTCGGTCCAGTGGTACCCGAGGTGGACCGGCGTCGCGCCGGCGGCGCTCCAGATGAAGTTGCCGGTGTTCGTGAGCGCGATCGGCACGGTCAGCGCCGCACCGGAGAGGCCGAGCGTCGTGATCTGCGGCTGGTACTGGGCGCCGAACGTCTTCACGCAGCACACCGTCGCGCCGACGTTCGCGGTCGGGGTGCCCTTCGCGCTGAACCACGACACGCCTTCGAGCACGAGATCGAACCGCAGCTGGTACGTCCCGCCGTCCGGTGGCGACTGCACCTGCGCGGCGAGCGCGACCGCCTGGCCCGGACGCAGATCGGCCGGCAGCTTCGTGCGCAGGCCCTCCCACACGACGGGCTTCCCGAACTGGTCGTACCAGTGGTAGCCGAGGTCGACCGGCGTCGCGCCCGCCGCCGGGAACACGCCCTGGCCGGTGTTCGTGACCGTCACCGGCACGGTGAGCGTCTGCCCGATCTGGAAGACCGGCACCGCGCCGACCTGGTACGTCGCGCGGTAGTCGGGGCCGACCCCGATCGGCGTCGGATCGGGTGGGATGCCCTTGTCCTTGAACCAGAACTCGTTCTGCTTGTAGAGGTCGAGCTCCATCGTGTAGCTCGTCGACGCGACCATCGGCGCGGTGACGTCGATGCCGAGGGTGACCGTCTGACCGATCTGCACGTCGGACGGCAGGCTCGTGAAGTTGGCCCCGATCGTGACCTTCCCCGTCGCGTCGTCGATCCAGCGGTACCCGAGCACGATCGGGTCGACACCGGTCGCGGTCCACGGACGGCCGCCGTCGTTCGTCACGGTGACGCTCACGCGGGTGGTCTGGCCCGAGAACCAGGTCCGCGTCACGGTGTCGCTCACCCAGTCGGCGCTCCAGTCGGCGGCGCGGAAGCTCACGTCGCGGAACGGGCTGTTGTAGAGCGCGTTCCACCAGCTCCCGCCGGACTCGAGATCCCAGCGGACGATGTAGTTCCCGATCGCGGGCACGGTGAACGGCACGGTCGCCGTCCCGATGACCCCCGGCGGGATGGCCTGCGCGATCACCCCCTGGCCGCCCTGGTTCACGTACGGCGCGCCCCGGAGGAGGATCTTGTACGAGACCGCGGTGCCTGCCGGGATCGTCGTGACGCCGCGGTTCAGCACGGTCGTCTGGACCTGGACGACCGATCCGGGGAGGCCGGCCTTCGGGAGGTTCGGCTCGAGCGTGACGAGGTTCAGGTAGCCGTTCTGCACCGCGCTCTGGGCGAGCGAGCGGATCGTCGGGAGCTGGGCGTAGAGCGCGCCGCCCGGACAATCGGTCTGGCCGCCGTTCTGGCCGACGATGTAGTTCGCGTCGCGATGGCCCTGGATGTTCGGTGGGCTGGAAGTGACCGGGATCCACGTGCCGTCGCTGCGCTGCTCCTGGTGGGTGAAGCTGTCCGCGCCGTACGGCGCGATGCCGAACTGCGCGAACTTCAGGGCGATGATGTTCGCGATCCCACCGACCATCGCCGCAGTCGGCGTCGTGAAGCTGTACGTGCCGAGGGCGGCGACGCCGAGCGAGCCGTTGTTCCAGCCGTAGGCGTGACCGCCGATGACGTGGTCGCCGCCGGCGCGACCGGTCCAGATGTTGCCGTACTTGTCGACGAGGAAGTTGTAGCCAATGTCGCCCCATCCGCGAACGACGGCGTGGTAGTAGTAGATCGCGCGGATCGTGGCCGCGACGTTCGTCCCGCCGTCGTCGCCCGCGGTGTGGTGGACGATGACCTTCTGGACCCGCTTGTACTCGGGGGTCCAGGTCATGAGCGATTCATCCGCGCCCCAGTCCTGCCGGGTGAGGATCTTCGGCGCGCCGGCCGGCGCCGCGGCGGCGTAGCTGGAGCCGAACGCGCTCGCGGCGCCGCGCAGGTCGTTCAGGAACGTCGCGAGCGGACCGTCGTTGAGGTCGCTCACGTCCATGAACGTCAGGCTCGCCCGGACGAGCGCGCCCGCGTTCCCGGACGCGCGGTACTGCGCGAAGCGCGCACCGGCGTTCACCGGCGCCGGTGCGGCGTAGTGCTCGTTCCGATCGGCATCGAACAGGTCGTCGTCGTCCCCGGTCGCGGTCCAGTCGCTCCAGGTCGCGCCGTCGGCCGACGTGCGCAGGTCGATCGCGATCGGATCTGCCATCCCCGGCCGTTCGGTCCAGTGGACGCCGAGGCGGTCGAACAGCTGACCGGCGGCGACGACGGGCGACGTGTACTGCGGGAGCTCGGCGCCACCGGTCGATCCGACCGAGAGGACAGCGACCCGGGCCGCCGGCTCGTCAGCGACCTCGCGGGCGACGATGTGTCCGGAGCCGCGCGGCGCGGCGGCGGCCGGCGCGGAGGCGTGCGGGAAGACGCCGAGGGTGAAGAGGGCGATCAGGAGTACCGGGCGCAGGCGGCGTCGCACTGGCGAGTTCCCCTCTTCTTTCTTCCTCGCCACCGTCCCCCACGCGCGCGTGGACATTCTGCCGCAGAGCGGTGGCCGCGTATACGGAAAACGTGCCGACGAGGACCGCCGTTACCGGAGAACGGAAGTACTAGCGCGGATCAGAACGGCTGCAGGCGCACCATCGTCGACTTGAGCCCGAGGTACGTCCGGAGGAACACGTCCGCGGGGACCTCGATCGATCCGTTCGTGCCGGCGAACTTCACCGAGACCACGTGCCCGACGTTGCCGGGTGCCTGGTTGCTGACGTCGGTCGACAGCAGCGTGCCGATGTCGATGCCACGGTAGTTGAGGATCGCGCCGCGGATCTGATCACTGCTGAACGTGACGGTCCAGCTCGCGTGCTTGTTCGGCGTCGGGATCTGCACGAGCAGGTCGGCCGGGTCGGGCACGGCGACGAGCCACGGGTCGCTCGGGGCGCACGTCGTGCCGTGGTTCCAGCAGCCGACGGCGACGGTGTACCCGCCGCTCGAGCTCGAGAAGTACGCGCGGATCGCCGCACCGTTGTACGTGATCACCTTGCCGGCGGTCGCGGCGACGGCCGCGATGGACGCGCTCGTCTCGACGGTCGCGCCGCCGTAGCACTGATCGACCTGGTCGTCGCGCACGTCGTAGTCGCGCGTCGGCACGTAGCTCGTGAAGCCGTAGCTTCGCGCGGCGAGGGCCTGGGCCTTGTACGCCTCGATGTGCCACCCCGCCGGCATCTCCTTCGGGATCACGCCCTTCACGTAGTCGTCGTAGCCGACGAAGTTCACGACGCGGAGATTCCCGCCGCCGTCGTTCTTGAACTGGAGCTTGCCGTGGAAGAACTCGCCCTTCTCCTGGACCGTGATCGGTTGGCTCAGGTCGGTCGGCACGAGCGTCACCGGACCCGGCCCCGAGTACTTCACCGCCGGCGGGTTCGCGGACTGGTCGTACACGGTCACGCCGCTGCCGCTCGCGGCGATCTGGAACGTCACGTTCGCGCTCGCGACGCCGACGACCGCGTTGCCCGCGGCCTCGTTCACGACCGAGAAGCCGCCCGGGGAGCGAACGTTGATGAGCCACGTGTTCATGAACGGCGATCCGCAGCTCGCGGATCCGCTGGATGACGGTGAGGACAGGAGCACGCGCATCGGGCCGCGGCTGTTCGTCGAGCTGTCGACGACGGTCAGCTGCGTGCCGGGGTAGTACTTCGCCGCGATCTGCTCGCCGGTGAGCGGCGGACCGGACGCGCCGGTCGCCCAGCCCTGCGCGCCGTACTGGCTCAGCCCGACGCCGTGGCCGAAGCCCTTGCCGTAGAACGTGACGCCCGGCTGCACGCTGATCGATTCCTGGAGGCGCGGGACGCCGAGCGAGCTGAACCAGGCGAAGCCTTCCTGCACGAGGTCCCACGCGATCACGTACGTCCCGAGCGAGCTCGGGAGCGCGACCGGGACCTGCACGATCGCGCTCTGGCCGACCGCGAGGTCGCTCGCGAGGAGGCCGCGGCTGCCGTCCCAGGTCACGATGCCGCCACCGGGGGTGAGGATGTGGTAGCTGAGGTGCACCGGGTTCGAGCCGCCCGCGGGCCACGCGCGCGCGCCGTAGTTCGAGACGCGCACGCTGAGGAGCAGCGACGCGCCGATCGTCGCGACGCCGGGCGTGGTCGTCTGGTCGTAGCCGCCGTTGAACCCGCTCGTCACGACGAGCTGCGTCTGCGCCGGCGGCGATCCGATCTGCGAGAGCCACGCGACGCCCTCGCGCACCGTGTCGATCACGAGGGTGTACGTCCCGATCGCCGTGGGCGCGGTGTACGCGACGTTGATCGAGCGCGCCTGCCCGGGAAGGAGGTCGGTGCCGATACCGGTGCGCGCGCCGTCCCACACGACGACGCTGCCATCGGCCGCGACGATATGGAACGCGAGGTTCAGCGGGTTCGGCCCGCTGGCGCTCCAGGGAACGTTCCCGTTGTTCGTCACCGTCACCGGGACCGTGCGCGACTCGCCGAGGAGCACCTGCGCCGACGCGGAGATCGAGTACGTCGCCGCATAGACCGCGGGCGAGACCTGCGCCGGCACCGTCAGCGGCGCCCCGCCGCCCAGCGAGCCGAACCAGGCGACGCCCTCGCGGACGAGATCGAAGGTCAGCGTGTACGAGCCGGGTGCGGTCGGCGTCGTGACCGACGCGGCGACCTGCGTGCTCCCGCTCGGCGGAACGTCGGCGGCGAGCGGCGTCCGGGTCCCGTCCCACACGACGACGCTTCCACTGGCGTTGGTCCAGTGGTAGCTGAGGTCGACGAGGTTCGGGCCGGTGGCGTTCCAGGTCGCGACCCCGCTGTTGGAGAGCGGAACCGTGATCTTGTACGTCGTGCCGTTCAGCAAGAGTGGGAGCGCGACCGCCCCGTACGTCGCGCTGAACGCGGGCGTCGCCCGCAGCGGGTACGCCGCACTCGGGTTGAGCCAGGCGATGCCCTCTTTCACCACTGCGAGCTGGAGCTGGTACGAGCCGGGCTGCGTCGGCAGCGGGATGGTCGCGGTGAGCTGCCGCACCCCACCGGCAGGGAGATCCGCGCCGAGCGGGGTCCGTACTCCCTCCCAGATCACCGGCCGGCCGATGAGATCGAGCCAGTGGTAGCTGAGGTTCACCGGATTCGGGCCGGCCCCGTTCCAGGTGTCGGTGCCGGCGTTCGTCAGGGTCACCGGCAGCTGCAGGGTCGTGCCGGCTCCGGCGCTGGCGGGCGGCGCGACCTGGTACGACGCGAACAGGTTGGAGCCCGCCGCCGCGGGCAGCGCATTCAATAGGAGGGCGAGGACCACGGCGAAGGCGACGGCGATGCGCGTCAGCGGCATGAAGCCCCTTCCCGGACCGGTCGGCGGCGACCCGCTTGTACGGGCGTCACACAGGTGTTGGTGTCCTCAACAGCCAACGCGGTCACGGTACCAGCGTTGTCGGCGTTGGGGAACCACTTCCGAACCAACGCACCCCTTCCGACACGATGTCGACCACGAGCGCTGCCGCACCCGGAGGCGGGGTCGCCAGGGGCAGCGAGATCGTGACCGAGGCGCCCGGTGCGACCGATTGGGTCACGAGCGGCGCCCGCGGCCCGTCCCACACGAGCGCGGTCCCGTCCGCGGCGAGCCAGTGCGAGGAGAGATCGAGCGGCGCGGCGCCGCCGGGCAGCCACGGGACGAGGCTCGTGTTGGTCACCGTGACGGACACGTTCGGCGCGCTGCGCGAGATGGTCGTGGACGCGAGCGCGAAGCGCGCGCGATAGTCCGCGGTCGCGCCGATCGCGGTCGCCCCGACCGCGACGCCGGAGCTCGAGAACCAGGCGACGCCCTCGCGAACGAGATCGACACGCACGTCGTACCGCGCGCTTCCGGCACTGGCCGGGACCGCGACCGGGACGTTCACCGTGACGGTCTGTCCGGGCGCGACATCGCTCGGCAGGATCGCGCGCTCGCCGTCCCAGAGCAGGAGCGTGCCGAACGCGTCGTAGACGTGCGCCGCGGCGTGCACCGGATTCGTGCCGCCGGCGGCCCAGGTCAGCAGGCCGGAGTTCGTGAGCGTGACCGGGACGATCACGCGGCTGCCCGGCAGGAAGGAGGTCGCGGGCGCGACGATGGAATACGAGGCGCCGAATCCGTTCGTCACGCTGATCGCGAGGTCACGCGGCGTGACACCCTGCGCCGAGAACCACGTCACGCCCTCCTGCACGAGGTCGAGCCGCAACGTGTACGGCCCGACGGCGGGCGGCGAGACGATCGGGATCGCGACCACCGCGGACTGCCCGGGCGCGACGTCGGTCGGGAGCGTGCCTCGCGCGCCATCCCAGATGACGACCTGCCCGACGGGGGAGAGCCAGTGATACGAGAGGTGGACCGGCGTGGCGCCGGCCGCGGGCCAGGTCACGGTGCCGGTGTTCGCGACCGCGACGCTGAACGTGTTGGTCCCGACGAGGAACGTCGATTGCGCGCTCGCCGTCGGCGCGTAGCTCGCGGCGAGCCCGCTCGTGATCGCGACCGTCACGCCCCCGGGAGGCGCACCCGCCGTCGAGAACCACGTCACGCCCTCGCGCACGAGGTCAAGCTGGAGCGCGTACGTGCCGGGCTTGGTCGGCGTGGCGATCGTCGCCTGGACCGTGACCGTCCCGCCGATCGGGACGTCCGCGGGCAGCGGGCTGCGCTGCCCGTCCCACACGACGACGTTGCCGGCGAGGTCGACCCAGTGGTAGCCGAGCCGCACCGGGTTCGTGCCGGTCGCGGTCCAGACGAAGCTCGAGGTGTTCGTGAGGCGCACCTGCGCGCTGAGCGGCACCGCGATCGTCCCCTTCGTCGGTACGGCCGAGACGTCGTAGCTCGCGCCGTAGCGCGCGAACGTGCTGAAGGTGATAGCGCGCAGCGCGTTCACCCGGCCCGCGCCGTAGTCCGGATCGGTGCCCGGCACGCCAAGGTCGTCGGCGGTCGTCTTCAGCCGGTCGGTGAGCTGCGCCGCGGTGAGCGTCGGATCCTTGCTGAGGAGCAGGGCCGCGACGCCGGCGACGAACGGTGAGGCCTGCGACGTCCCGTTGAACGACGCGTAGTTCATCTGGCCGGAGAGCTTCGACATCGTGGTCGGGTAGGTCGGCACGGTGCTCCAGATGTTCGCGCCGGGAGCCGCGATCCCGACGTAGCTGTCCTCGTTGCTGAAGCTCGCGCGAGCGTCGTTGATGTCCGTCGCCGCGACCGCGAGCGTCTCGGGATAGGCCCCCGGGTACTGCGGCGCGTTCAGCGTCGGGCACCGGGTCGAGGCGACGCCGCAGTTCCCGGCCGCCGCGACGACGAGCACGTTGTGCGCGAGCGCGTACTGGATCGCGCTCTGGAGCGTCGACTGGCCCTCGTTCGAGCCAAGCGAGATGTTGATGATCCGCGCGCCGTGATCGGTCGCCCACGTGATGCTCGAGGCCACGTCGGAGAGCAGGCCCGCGCCGGTGCAGTCGAGCGCCTTGATCGGGAGGACCTTCACGCCGAACGCGACGCCGGCGATCCCCTGTCCGTTGTTGCCGTTCGCGCCGATGAGCCCCGCGACGTGCGTGCCGTGACCGTTGTCGTCGACGGTGGCCCCTGGGGTGCACGTCGGGTCCGGCGAGGTGAGGAACGTCGTCCCCGGAAGGAGCGCGCCCTGCAGGTCGGGATGGGTCGCGTCCACGCCCGTGTCGATCACCGCGACCGTGACGAACGACGCGCCGCGCGTCACGTCCCACGCTTGATCGACGTGCGCCTTGCGGATCCCCCACTGGCCGACCCCGGTCACCGGGTCGGTGAGGTACAGCGGATCGTTCGGCGTGAAGTCCACGGCGCCGACCGAGTCGGGCTCGACCGACAGGACCGCGGGATCGCGCGCGAGCCGGAGCGCGGCGAGCCCCGTCTCGTCCTCGGTCGATGCGATCGGGAGCGCGACGCGCGTGACGTCAATCCGGTCGAGGATCCGATCGACGGTGCCGCCGACCGCCGCGACGGCGCGGTCCCGATCGGCGTCCGTGGCGTCGGTCCGGAAACGGACAAGGATCCGCGGCTGCAGCGGCGAGACGCGCGCCGGTGCGGACGGCGCCGCGACGGCCTGCTGGCCGATCGAGGGCTCGATCGAGCGCGCGGCGGCCGGGCGGGCAAGGCCGGTGGGACCGGCGGTCACCGCCAGGGCGAGTGCGAGTACGACGAGGCGCCTTCCCATCCCTTTTAAGAACAACTCCCTATGGATCGAGGTTATGGCCCAGCAGGTTGAATAACGGTCGCGGGAAGGGGTCGGTCGGGCCCCGCGGTCGCTATTTCGTGACGTCGGTGACGACGAGCACGTTCTCGAGCTTCCGGAAGTCGACGGCTGGGGCGACGACCGCCCGCTGGTACGCGGACACCTCGGCCCGCGTCACGTCGACGACCGTGCCGATGACGAGGCCCTTCGGGTACAGGGAGCGGAGCTCGTTCCCGATGCCGAGACCCGCGGTGACGACGACGTCGCCGGACTTCACCGGGTCGCTCTGGAGGATCCACTCCATGACGAGGCTGTCGCCGTACTGGCCGCGCACGATCCCGCTCGACCGCGAGGTCTGGACGAGGGCGGAGACGCTCGAGGCCGAGTCCGTGATGAGCAGGACCTTCGCGTAGTTGGAGCCGGCCTCGCTGACGCGCCCGACGACCCCTTGCTCCGACAGCACGACCTGGTCGACCCGCACGCCCTGATCGGTCCCCGCACCGATGACGATGGTCTTCAGCACGCCGCTCGGATCGCGCGCGATGACCGGCGCGGTCGTGGTCTTGAACGGGAGCGCGCGCTGCGTCGCGGCGAGCTTCGCGCCCTGCTGCGCCGCGATCGCGGCCTCCGCCAGGCGCGCGTTCTCGAGCGTGAGCCGGTCGTTCGCCGTGCGCAGGTCGGCGTTCTCGGCGCGGAGGCGATCGATCTCGCCGATCGCCTGGAAGAAGCGGTTCGTCGTCGCGCCGGTCTCGGCGAGCGCCCGCTGGATCGGCACGAGCGCCTGCGTCCCGACGACACCGGCGGACCGCACGAAGTCCGTCGAGCGGAACACGAGGATGAGCAGCGACAGGATGAACAGGAGGGCGAACGGCCGGGCGACGCTGTTCGTCCGCCGCGTCCGAGCGCGCCCGAGGCTCGCCATCAGCGGGGCATGATCGCGTACGTCTCGGTGACGAGGCTCCGGTCGTACTTCACGAGATCCTCGAGCACCATGCCCGTGCCGCGGGCAACGCACGTGAGCGGGTCGTCGGCGATGTGGACGGCCATCTGCGTGGACTCCGAGATCCGGGTGTCCATGCCGCGCAGCAGCGCGCCGCCGCCGGCGAGGTAGATGCCCTGATCCATGATGTCCGCGACGAGCTCCGGCGGCGTCTCCTCGATCGTGTCCTTCACCGCATCGACGATCTGCTGCACCGACGGATCGATGGCCTCGCGGATCTGCGCGCTCGTGACCTCGATGCTGCGCGGCAGGCCGGTGAGCAGGTCGCGGCCGCGGAAGAACGTCGACACCTCTTCGTCGAGCGGGTACGCCGACCCGATCGCGATCTTGATGTCCTCCGCCGTCCGTTCGCCCATGAGCAGGTTGAACTCGCGGCGCGCGTAGGCAACGATGTCCTGGTCCATCTCGTCGCCACCGATGCGGATCGATCGCGCGACGACGATGCCGCCGAGCGAGGTGACCGCGACCTCGGTGGTGCCACCGCCGATGTCGACGATCATCGAGCCGCTCGGCTCGCCGACGGGAAGGCCCGCACCGATCGCCGCGGCCATCGGCTCCTCGACGAGGCGGGCCCATCGCGCGCCGGCGTTGATCGCCGCTTCCTGCACCGCGCGCTTCTCGACCTCGGTCACGCCCGATGGGATCCCGATGATCACGCGCGGACGCGGGAAGAGCGCGACGCGGTCGTGCACCTTGTGGATGAAGTGCTTGAGCATGTACTCGGTGATGTCGAAGTCGCTGATGACGCCGTCCTTCAGCGGCCGGATCGCCACGATGTTCTGCGGCGTGCGCCCGAGCATCCGCTTCGCCTCGGCGCCGACGGCGAGGATCTGGCCGGTCTTCAGGTCTTTCGCGACGACGGACGGCTCGCTGATCACGATGCCGCGACCCCGAACGTGCACGAGCGTGTTGGCCGTGCCGAGGTCGATGCCGACGTCACGGGAGAAGAGGCCCCAGAGAGCTTCGAACACGAGCGGATCTGCACCCTTTCCAGCACGCGCGATGGTCACGTGAGGATAGGGCCGCCGTGCGGTGCGCTTGCTCGCCCGATGTGCGCGAGTGCTACCGACGTCGCGTCGGCCGCGGGGTCGGAGTGGGCCGCGGCGTCGCGATCGGCCGCGGCGTCGGGGTGGCGACGGGCCTGGTCCCGGGTCCGTAGAGCTGAGGGATGCCGGACGGCACCGGGATCGCGGTCGGTCGCGGTGTCGTGACCCGGAACGTCGGGCGTGGCGTGGGCGCGGCGTGGCGCGGCTGGGTCGGGACGAAGCGCGGCTCGGGTGCCGGAGCGGGCGCGGGCACGAGCGGGGCGGCGCCGGAGCCCGACAGGCCATCGAGCCGGATCGGCTGGTAGCGATCGTCGTACACGACGACCCGGTGGACGGCGCGCGGCGGCGTCTCCTCGTAGACCCAGACGAGCGTGTGGGCCTCGTTCGCCCACGCCTCGAAGAGCCGGATGTGCCCGAAGCCCTCCGGGTCGCGGCCGATCTGGAGGTTCATCGCGTCGCCCGAGCGGAGCTCCTCCTTCGCGATCGGGAAGCTCACCCAGCCGATCGATTCGGTCGTGTACCGCGCGACGCCCCAGGCGGCGCTCACGTACGCCGAGCAATCCATCCCGCGGCCGGGCGCGTTCCCGCCCCACACGTAGGGAGTCGAGAGCATCGACGCGGCGCGGTCGAGGATGGCCTGTCGGATCTCGAGCGACGGGTCGGGCGGGGCGGCCGGGGCCGCTGCCGCGGGCTGCTCCACGGCAGGTGGGGGTGGCGGGGGAGCGGCCGGCGCGTTCGGACCGTTGGGGTCGGCGCGGAACGAATCGAACGAAGCGCGGATGACCGGTGCGAGCGCGGCCCAGTCCTCGTCGGCTGCCATCGCACGCATGACGAGGCGGCGATCGGTGTCGCGCGCGACGAAGTAGCGCGTGAGAACGTGAAGCCCTTCGTACGTGCGCTCCTCGTCGATGAGGAAGAAGCCGGCGACCGGCGAGGCATCGCGCTCGGTGCGCGGATCGACCTGGAGGTCGATCATGTCGCCGCCGGCGCGGGCGACTCCGACGGTGATGATCGCGCCGGCGTCGCGCACGAGCGCGCTCGTGATCGGAACGGGGAACGCGTAGAGCGTCGGGTCGCCGAGCTTCAGCTGGAACCGCACGAGCTCCTGGGCCGGATCGGGCGGATCGCTCTGTGGGTTGAGGGCCGTCGACGGCGCGCGGACCCAGTCGGCGGGAGGGTCGAAGCTCACCTGGGCGGCGTCGTCGGTGAAGCCCTTCGGCGCCGGGGCCGCGGGGCGGTCCGAGAGCGGTTCGGCGCGCACCGGGATCGGCGCGCTGACCGGCCCGACCGTGTCGGAGGCGACCGCGGCGTCGTGGAGCGGGCCGACGAGTCCCGCGGAAAGCAGCGTGCCGGCGATGACGCGCGCGAGCGCGCGCACGAGACGATTCCCCACCTAGGTCAGCCAACGGGGCTGCTCACCAAGCGTTATCTCAGCCAATCGGCTAGGTAACTGCGCCGCGCTCCCGGAGACTCACGTGCCGGCCCGCCCCGATGATCAGGTGATCCACCACCGATACCCCGAGGAGCCGGCCCGCGGCCACGGCGTCCTTCGTGGTGCGGAGATCGTCGGCCGAGGGCTCGGGGTCGCCGGACGGATGGTTGTGACCGAGGACGATCCCCGCGGCGTTCCGCCGGAGGGCCTCGGTGAAGAGCTCGCCGATCCGGACCGAGGTGCCGGACACGTGGCCGGCGTAGATCGGGCAGACCGCGATGAGCCGCTGCTTGCGAGTGAGGAGCGCGACGACGAGGGCCTCGCGATCGCGGTGCGCGAGGTGCGGCGCGAGCGCGCGAGCCGCCGCTGACGGGGTGTCGAGGACATCGCCCTCACGCTCCGCCGCGAGGGCCCGCCGCCCGAGCTCGAGCGCCGCGACGACGCGGGCCGCCGTCGCCGGACCGAGCCCGAGGGCAGCGGGATCGGCGCGGGCGAGCGCGCCGACGCCGCCGATCGAGTGGAGCACCGTCTCGGCCAGGGCGAGCGCGGAGCGGCGCGCGCTGCCTGAGCCGATGACGAGGCCAAGGAGCTGCGCGTCCGAGAGCGCGGGCGGGCCGTCGCGGATCAGGCGCTCGCGCGGGCGGATCGCCTCGGGCCAGTCGCGGATGGGCACAACTCCTATGTCGGGACGCGGTTGCGTATCCGGCGCTCGGGACGTCAGCCAACCAGTTCGAGTAGCGCCCCGACGATCTCCTCCAGTTGGTCGTCTCCGAGCTTCGCGATCGGCCTACCGATCCGCTGCGTGGACAGAGTCCGCAGCTGGGACACTTTGACCCACGAGGGACGTGACAGCAGACCGGCCGGGATCGGCCAGCTGAGCGGATAGCCGGCGCGCTGCGGACGGCTCGTGATGGCCATCGCGATGACCGTCTCGGAGCGTTCGTTGAAGAGGTCGTGACTCACCACGAGGATCGGCCGCGGGCCTGCCTGCTCCCGGCCAGTGGTCTCGGCGAGGGCAGCCCATCGGATCTCGCCTCTCAGGATGCGGGCCATGAGACCTCGTGCCGTAAGGATTCGTCGGCGAGGGCGCGCTCTTCTCGCGGATCAAGCTTGGCAAGCTCGCGGAGCAACCGACGACGACGAGCCCGCCGATCGCGAAGGGACAGCAAGCCCTCTTGGACGACTCGGCTGCGATTGGGGTAGTCCCCCGCCTTCACCCACCGATCCACTTCGCGGAGCAACTTCGGGTCGATGGTCACTGCGACTTTCGCGCTCGCCACGTCCCTCACCTCCTGGTATGACCATCTATCATACCAACGGCATTGGGCAGCGCGAGCTCGGCTAGGTGGTGGAGACCTTCTCCGCGACCGCGGGCTCGACCTTGCCGCCGGTGTGGACGGTCCAGTCGCGCTCGTCGAAGTCCTTCGCGCAGTACGGGCAGATGTTCCACTCGGGGCGGATGAGCTTCGCGCAATTGGGACACACGCGCTTCAGGCGCGTGCGGCACGTCGGGCAGAGGATGAAGTCCTCCTGCACGCGCTCGTGGCAGGTCGGGCAGACGATGCGCTGCTCGGCCTCGGCGAGGAGACTCTCCTCGGCGAGCTGACGCTCGTAGGCCTCGCTGATCGTCTCGCGCGAACGGATGATGAGGTAGACGAAGAGGCCGAGGACAGGGACCGCGGTGACGAGCAGCGCGGCGAGCACCGGAAGGACGCGGTTCTCGGTGCGGTTCTGCGCGTCGCGGTAGGTCCAGAAGATCTGCGCGATGTACAGGACGAAGAGGTAGAGGCCGATGAACCGCACCCCGAGCTGGACGACCGCGCTGTTGACGAAGCCGGTCCAAATGGCGCCGAGATCTGGCATCCCCTACACCCCCGCGCGCGCCGGCCGGCCGCCCTCGGCCGCGACACGCTCTCTCCAGTAATCCAGAACGTCGTGCAGCGTCTGCTCGAACGGGATCTTCGGCTCCCATCCGGTCGCGGCGCGGAACTTCGAGGGATCGGCCCACAGGATCGGGACGTCGCTCGGCCGGAGCCGAGCGGGATCCTCCTCCGTGCGGATCTTCACCTTCGAGTGCGCGAGGAGCACGTCGAGCATCTCGCGGATCGTGTGCGTCCGGCCGCTGCCGACGTTGTAGCTCTCGCCGGGCTCGGCCTTCTCGAGCGCGAGCCAGTACGCGCGCACGATGTCGCGCACGTCGGAGAGGTCGCGCTTCGAGGTGAGGTCGCCGTGGTAGATGACCGGCGGGTGGAAGCCCGCCTCGATCTCGGCGATCTGCTTCGCGAAGGTGCTGTCGGCGAAGACGAGGCCGCGGCGCGGGCCGGTGTGGTTGAACCCACGCGTCACGACGATGTGCAGCCCGTACGACTTGAAGTACTGATACGCGAGCTTGTCCTGCGCGACCTTGCTCACCGCGTACGGCGAGAGCGGGCGCAGTGGGTTCGTCTCTTTCATCGGGACCTCGTCCGGATGGACGAGCCCGTACTCCTCGCTCGAGCCGGCGACGTGGACGCGGGTCTGCTTGTCGTGCCGGCGGATCGCCTCGAGGAGGTTGACCTGCGACTGGATGTTGATGTGCAGCGTGGAGGCGGGCTCGTCGAAGCTCTCCTGCACGAACGACTGCGCCGCGAGGTGGAAGACGCGATCGGGCTGCACGGCCGTGATGAGGTGCTCGACCGAGCCCGCGTCGGTCAGCTCGCAATAGAGGAGCGTGAGCCGGCCCTTCTTCTTGTCGTCGCGGAGGCCCTGCCCGTCGCTGTACCGTCCCTCGACGATGTCCACTTTCTGGGCGCGCCGGAGCGGCTCGAGGTTCTCCATCCGCGAACGCCAGCGGAATGTGCCGTAGACAGCGATATCCGGATGCTCGGCGAGGAGATACTCGGCCAGATGACTGCCGGCCATGCCGGTGACGCCGGTGATGAGGACGCGCACTTCGACGAAAGCCTAGCAAACGACATGCCACGGCTCGGTTGCCCGGCCGCTCGGGATCGTCGCGCGGAATGAGCGTGCTCGACGTCCGCCGGCACGCGGAGCGCGGGCTCGGCACGGCACTCACACCGAAGGGCGAGGCATCGGCGCAGGCGCTGCGCGATCCGACGTACACGCTGGTCGTGTCGAGCCCGCTCGAGCGCGCGCAGCGCACCGCGGAGCTCATCGGTGGACGGCTCGACTCGATCGAGCCGGGGCTGCTCCCCGACATCGGAGGCGCGCAGGTGTTCGGACCGATGGCGACGCTCGCGGAGTGGCGCGCGCTCCTCCGCGGCGAGCCGAAAGCGCGCGCGTTCGCGGACGAGCAGCTCGCGACGTGGGCCAGGCTCGCGGGTCGGGTCGGACCGAAGGAGCGCGTGCTCGCGATCTCGCACGGCGGGATCATCGAGCTGCCGATCGTCGCGCTCGCCGACGAGCTCGGAATCGCGATCGACGGCCCCTCGTTCGCGAACCTCGAGGGCGCGCGCATCACCTACGACCGGTCAGGCCGCACGAAGCTCGAGCTGCTGCGATGAGGCCGCTGACGGTCGGACTTGTGCTGACGATCACGCTCAGCGGGTTCTCCTCGCTCGCGGTGGAGACGATCCTGCCGCTCGTGTCCGATGAGCTCGGCGGCGTGTCGCTCTATGGCTGGGTCTTCAGCGCGTTCTTCCTCGGGAGCCTCGCGTCGGTCATCGTCGCCGGTGGCATCGCCGATCGGCGCGGCACGCTGCTCCCCTACGCGACCGGGCTGTCGCTCTACGCGCTCGGCCTCGCGATCGCCGGCGCCGCTCCGGCGATGCTCGTCGTCGTCGCGGGCCGGCTCGTCCAGGGCGTCGGCTCCGGCGCGGTCATCGCCTCGACGTACGCGAGCATCGCGCGCGCGTATACGGAGACCGAGCGGCCGCGGATGTTCGCGATCATGTCGAGCGCCTGGGTCCTGCCGGCGATCGTCGGCCCCGCGGCGGCGGGGTTCATCGCGGCCTCGTCAACGTGGCGGCTCGTGTTCGCCGGCCTGCTGCCGTTCGTCGTGCTCGCCGCCGTGCTCACGATCCCGGCGCTTCGCGCCCTCGGCGCGCCCGCGAAGGCCGGCGAGCGCGGTAGCCGGCGGGACGCGGTGCTCGTCGCGGTCGGCGCGGGACTCTTCCTCGCCGGACTGTCCAATGCGATCCCGGCCCTCGCGCTCGCGCTGCTCGTCGCGGGCGCGGCGATCGGTCTGCCCGCGCTCCGTCGCGTGACACCGAACGGGACCCTGGCAGGCCGGACCGGCCTCGGGGCCGCCGTCCTTGTGCGCGGCCTCCTCACCTTCGCGTTCTTCGGGACCGAGGCATTCCTCCCGCTCATGCTCCGGGAGGCCCGCGGGCTCAGCCCGGCCATCGCCGGGGTCGTGCTCACCACCGGCGGATTGACGTGGACGAGCGGCTCGTGGGTCCACGCGCGAGTCGCGCCGCGGCTCACGAGCCGGGCGATCATCACGACCGCGTTCGCCCTCGTCGCGATCGGGGCGGCGGGCGTCCTCGCGGTGCTGCTCGACGCGGCGATCCCGGTCGAGCTCGCGTACTTCGCGTGGGCCGTGAGCGGCGCGGGCATCGGCTTCGGCTACGCCGCGATCTCCGTGCTCGTCCTCCGCCTTGCGCCCACGGGCCGGACCGGAGCGACGAGCGCGGCGATGCAGGTCCTCGACAACCTCGGCACGTCGCTCGGGACGGGCGCCGGCGGCGCCGCGGTCGCGATCGCGGTCGGCCGCGGTCTGCCACTCGAGACCGGGATCGCCGCGGCGTTCGGCATCGCGATCGGCGGCGGCATCGTCGGCCTGGCGGTCGCGCGGCGGCTCGATGCATCGCGCCCCTCGGTCATCGCGACCGTTCCGATCATCCCCGAACCGTCCCTCGCCCCAAATCGGTGAGATCGGTGAACCGAAGAGACGGTCGGATGGTCCTAGAGGCGTGCGGATGCTCTCCATCGCGATCGTGGCGGTCCTACTGACGGCTTGCGCCGCCGGCGCGGGCGCGGGAGTGGCCGGCCAAACCGCGTCCGCGACGGCGGTGCAAGCCGTGGCAAGCGGAACCGCCGCGCCGCCCGTGCCCGCGGGCGGGGTGCGATTCGTCGCGACACCGTTCAAAGGACTGGCGACCGTCCGGGTCGAGGAGCATCTCGCGGTGAACCTCGTGAACACCGACGCGGTCCTGACGTCGAACGGCGTCGACGGCGTGCTCACCCTGGAGGCCGACGGGACGTTCACCCCGGACTCGAAGATGGTCGTCGACATGACCCGGCTGCAGAGCGATCAGTCGCTGCGCGACAAGTGGATCGAGCTCTTCGGCATCCAGACCGGGAAGTTCAAGACGTCGACGTTCACGCCGCAGCGCGCGACCGGACTGCCGGCGCCGCTGCCGGCGAGCGGGCAATGGACGTTCACGCTCGATGGGATGCTGACGGTCCACGGTGTGACGAAGGCCGTCAGCTGGAAGGCGACGGCGACGCGTGCCGGGCGCGACCTCACTGGCACGGCGACCGCGCTCGTGCACTGGGCCGACTTCGACATCGAGAAGCCGCAGGCCGCGGTCACGCAGGTGGTCTCGGTGACGGACGACATCAGGCTCGAGCTGAAGTTCGTGGGGACGCAGGCCGACTAGCGGCTCCAGGCGAGACGGTCGAACGTGGACGCGGAGGGAAACGTTCCGTACCGCGAGGCGTCCTGCGGCAAGAGCGGCGGCGAGTAGCGCACGAGCTCATGCGCGACCGACGCATCGCGGGACATCCGCCAGAGCTCGAGCTGCCCGTCGGCGACCCGCCGCCGCAGCACGAGCAGATCCATGCCATCGTCCGCGACGCGCACCGCGTCCTCGGCCCACGTCGCGTCGCTCGCGAGGCGGCGGATCGCGCTCGAGCCCGGGTCGAACGTCGCGAGGTGTCCATCGAGCACGAGGTAGACGAGGCCGTCGACGACGCCGAACGACGGCGAGACCGCGACGCCGGTCGCGTCGGTCACGTCCCGCACGCCACCTTCCGCCGACCAGAGCCGGAGCCGCTTCGGCGTCTCGTGGCCGAGCCCCACGACGTAGGCGAGCGCATGCGGGCCGATCCAGGTGCGCCAGGAGAAGAAGCTCTGCCCGACGCCGAGATCCGCGACCGCGCCGGTCTGCGTGTCGAGAATGAAGAACGTCCGGCCATCGAAGTCCTCGCCGGACGCGGCAGACGGCTCGCGCACGAGGAGATACCGCTCATCGGGCGACCACGAGAGGAGCTGCAGGACGTGGCCGCCGGGACGCAGACCCGGCGGGCACGGATCCACCGTGCAGTAGATCTGGCGGGCCGCGCCGCTCACGACGTCGACGAGCCACACGTCGCGCGCGGAGCCGGCGGCCCGTCCGAATGCCTGCGTACCGGGCGTCGCGAGATCCGCGAGCGACGGACCGGTCGCGGCGATGACCCCTCCGCTCGGCGCGATGAGCGTGTTGCTGAACAGCCGGTCGCGCGCGAGCGCGCGCCCGTCGACGTTGCCGAACGGCTGCTGGAACGCGATGCGCAGGCCCTTCTGCGGCGTCACGTACGTGACACGCTTGCCGTCCGCGCTCACGCTCAGCGAGTCGGACTTCGCCGTCTCTTGCGGCAGTGTCCGCAAGAAGGCGCCGGTGCGCGCGTCGAACAGTCCGGCGTCGAGGCCGGCCACGAGCGGTTGCGTCACGACGACGTGGCGATCCACGGCCTGGAGGTTCGCCGCGACGGGGAGTGGCGCGAGCGCGCCGCGCGTCCCGTCGTAGCGCCAGGAGCCGGCGCGGTCGTTGAACACGATCGTGCCGGCCGCCGGATCCGCGGCGATCGCCGAGGGGAGCGGGAAGAAGGGCAGGCTCGGGAACGGGTTCTCGGTCGGATTGACCGGAGCGGTGGCGAGCGGAGTCGCGGTCGGCGGCCGCGGGCTCGGCTCGACGGTCGGCGCGCAGGCACCGACGACCAAACCGATGAGCAGCAGCACGCGCGTCACGTCTTGTATCTATACGCGCGCGGCGGGCCTCACGAACTGGCGTACGGCATCGACGATCGCGATGTGCTCCTCCGCGAGCACCCGCGCCTCGAGCGTCTCGGGATCGTCGCCGGGGAGCACCGCCACCCGGCGCTGCACCACGGTCTCGCCCTCGTCGAGCATCCCGCGGTGCGCGCGGTGCACGGTGCAGCCGGTCTCCGTCACGCCCGCGTCGAGCACCGCCTCGTGGACCTTCAGGCGCTGCAGGCCACTGAACGCCGGCAGCAGCGACGGATGGACGTTGATGACCGGGACGTCGCCGAGCACGTCCCAGAACGCATCGCCGAGGATCCGGTCGAAGCCCGCGAGCACGAGGAGCTCGACCTCCGCGGCGACGAGCCGCCGGGCCATGAGCTGTTGCGCGGCATCGCGCCCGCCGTTCGCCGCGGGCGGGAAGGCTTCGGCCGGCACGCCGGCGGCCTTCGCGCGCTCGAGCGCGGGCGCGTGCTTGCGGCTCGACGCGACGTAGACAACGCGGGCGTCCACCGCCCCGTCTCGACACGCGTCCAAGATGGCCTGGAGGTTCGTGCCGCGTCCGCTCACGCAGACGCCGACCCGGAGGGTCACGACCAGCGGACCCGGTGCGCGCCGCTCGTGCGCTCCACCGCGCCGATGCGGATCGCGTCGGGCAGCGCGCGCAAGGCCGCGCGCTCGTCGGCCGAGGCGACGACCGCGACGAGCCCGATCCCCATGTTCCAGGTGTCGAACGCCTCTTCGTCGAGCACGCGACCCCATTCGGCCAGCAGCTTGAAGAGCGGAGGGACCGTCCAGCTCTCGCGCGCGACGGCGGCACCGAGCGATGCGGGGAGCGCGCGCGGAAGGTTGCCCTCCCAGCCGCCACCGGTGAGGTGCGCGATCGAGCGCACCGTCGCGGCCGCGCGCAGCGCGCGCACGTCCTCGAGGTAGCAGGTGTGGACCGCAAGGAGCGCGTCCCCGAGCGTTCCGCCGCGCAGCTCCGGCCGCGGCGCGTCGAGCACCGCGCGCTCGTCGCGCTCCTCCACCAATGCGCGCTTCGCGACGATCGCGCGGGCGAGCGAGTAGCCGTTCGTGTGGAGGCCGCTCGAGGGGAGCCCGATGAGGACGTCGCCCTCGCGGACGCTCGCCGGATCGAGGAGCCGATCGCGCGCGACGCCGCCGACGAGGAACCCGGCGAGGTCGTATGCGCCGGGCGCGTACATCCTCGGCATCTCCGCGGTCTCGCCGCCGAGGAGCGCGCAGCCCTGAGCGCGACACGCGTCGGCCATCGCGCCGACGACGCGCGCGAAGATCTCCGGCTCGAGCTTGCTCGTCGAGAAGTAGTCGAGGAAGAAGAGCGGCTCGGCCCCCATGGCGAGCGCGTCGTTCACGCAGTGGTGGACGAGGTCCACGCCGACGCCCTCGTGGCGATCCAGCAGCCGCGCGAGCTCGAGCTTCGTGCCGACGCCGTCGGTCGTCGCGACGAGGACCGTGTCCGAGCCCGTCAAGCGGAAGAGCCCGCCGAACGCACCGATGTCGCCGATGACCTCGGGCCGCTTGGTCGCGCGCACCCTGTCGCGGATGCGCGCGAGCGCGTCCTCGGCCCGCGAGATGTCGACGCCCGCGTCCCGATATTTCACTTGGGAAACACCTCGAGGCGCTCGCGTGTCGCAGCGTCGCGCAGCTCGGAGTCGTAGCTCGCGAGTACGACCGGTTCGGTACTCACGGCCGCGAGCCGAAGCGCGCTGGCGAGGTGGATGGCGTCCATGCCACCGAGCGCGTGCCGTTCCGCGACATCGCCCGCGGTCGACGCGACGACCTCGTCCAATTCGACGACGGCGAATCCGGCCAGCCACCTAGCCAAGTCAGCACGCAGCAGCCGAGCACCACGCGCGTCGATAAGCCGGGCAGCGGACCGACGCCCGATGAACGACCTCGACTCGATCTCGAGTAGGCGTGCACCCGCGAGCACGTTCGCGTCGCGCGCGGCTCCGATCACCTGGATCGATCCAGCTTCGCGTATGAGCAGCTTCACAAATGCGCTCGTGTCGAAGAACACGATCAACCACGGTCCTCGATGACCAGCTGTTCAGCCGACTTTCGACCGCGGAGGCGCACCCGCGGCGGGCGAGGCTTCGGTCGTGCGGACGGCCATACGACGCGACCCTCAGCGACGAGCCGGTCAATGCCGATCGGCACGCCCGCCGGGACGAGACGCGCGACCGCGGCCCCGTGTTCGGTGACGGTCAGGCTCTCGCCCTTCTTGACCCGATCGAGGTACTCGCTCATGGACTCCCTGAGCTCGCGGATTCCGACGTCAGCGGGATCCGACCGGCGGGCCAGCACCGTGGCGCGCAGCTTCTTGACACGCGACGAGATGCGGGACCTGATGACCGGGTCGGTCACGTGACCACGCGCGTCGAGTCGTCCGCTCTCATGAAGCCGGTAGTGCTCCAGTGCGACGGCCGGGAACCGACCGCAGATCGAACATGGCCGGTATCGCAGATGGAAGTTGCGTGAATCGGCGAGCCGTTCAGGTGTGATGTCGAGCTTGGGATGCGCTCGACGCGCTTCGGCGAGCGTCAGCAGCTCGCTCTTTCCACCGTATCTCCCGTAGAGCTCCTTCGCCCGCGCTTTTTCGGCGGAGAGGGCTCGAGTGGCCGCCCGACTCGTGCTGCTCTGTTTCGCGCTCATCCGCTCACCTCGCTCGACCCTTCAGGCGTCGCCATACCATATTGATTGTGTACCCATTCGTCAAGACACCTCGAGCACGTCCTTAGTGAGCTCGAGCTGGACCGGGACGAGGTAGTCGCCGGTGAAGCACGCGGTGCAGAGCTGCCCGCGCGTCGCGCCGGTCGCGCGGATCATCCCCTCGAGCGACAGGTAGCCCAACGTGTCCGCCCCGACGAGCGCGCGGATCCCCTCGACGTCGAGCTTCGACGCGACGAGCTCGTCGCGCCGGGCCATGTCGACGCCGAAGAAGCACTGGTGGCGGATCGGCGGCGAGCACACCCGGAGGTGCACCTCGCGCGCGCCGTGTCTCCGCAGCAGCTGGACGATGGGTCCGCTCGTCGAGCCGCGGACGATCGAGTCGTCCACGACGACGACGCGCTTGCCGTCGAGCACATCGCGGAGCGCGTTGTACTTGAGGGCGACGCTGTGCCGGCGCAGCTCCTGGGTCGGCTGGATGAACGTGCGGCCGATGTAGCGGTTCTTGATGAGCCCCTCGCGGAACGGGATGCCGCTCTGACGCGCGTAGCCCACCGCCGCGGGGATCGCGCTGTCGGGCACCGGGATGACGACGTCGGCGTCCGCCGGATGCTCCTCGGCGAGGATCTCGCCCATCCGCTCGCGCGTCGCGTACACGGAGCGCCCGCCGAGGTCGCTCGACGCCGACGCGAGGTACACGTGCTCGAAGACGCAGAGACCGGTCCGGTCCGCGGCGAGGTCGGCGATCGTCACGGGGCCGCGATCGTCGATGCGCAGCACCTCGCCGGGGCGCACGTCGCGGATGGTCTCGGCGCCGATCGTCTCGAGCGCCGAGTTCTCGCTCGCGACGATCCACGCCTCGCCCTTGCGGCCGAGACAGAGCGGCCGGACGCCGAGCGGGTCGCGGATCGCGTACAGCGCGGTCGGCGTGAGCAGGGTGAGCGACCAGGCGCCCTGGAGCGACGGGAGTCCGGCGACGATCCGTTGATCCCAGGTGCCGCCCGGGGCCGAGGCGATCGCCTGCGCGACGACCTCGGTGTCGCTGGAGGTGACGAAGGTCGTGCCGCTCGCGATGAGCTCGTCCCGCATCTCGCGCGCGTTGATGCAGTTCCCGTTGTGGCCGAGCGCGAGCTCGCCGAGGTCGTCGTCGCGCACGACCATCGGCTGCGCGTTCTCGATCCGCGACGAGCCGGTCGTCGAGTAGCGCGTGTGGCCGATCGCCGCGCGGCCGCCGAGCGCCTTGAGGTCGGGCTCCGCGAAGACCTGGCCGACGAGGCCCATCCGCCGGACGACGCGGAGGTCGTGCCCGTCGGTCGCGGCGATGCCCGCGGACTCCTGCCCCCGGTGCTGGAGCGCGTAGAGCGCGAAGAACATCAGCCGCGCGGCCTCGCTCGGATCCGCCGTCACCGGTGACCAGATGCCGCACACGCCGCACATGCCCTTACGACTCCCGACCGAGCGCGCGTCCGAGCCCGTCGCGATGCGCGCGCACGAGCGCCTCGACCGGCGTGCCGAGGACCGGCGCGATCTCGAGGATGTCGCCGCCGATCGCGCCGAGCGTCCAGAGCGGGACGTCGTGCTCGCTCGCGATCGCGCGCACCATCAGCTCCTCGGTCGTGCGGATGACGAGCACGACGCCCGACGGCCCCTCGCCGAAGAGCATCACGCGCTTGTCGATGCCGCGGACCGCCGGGAGCATGACCTTCATCCCGATGCGGTCGCGGATCGCGAGCTCGGCGAGCGCGACCCCGAGCCCGCCTTCGCCACGATCGTGCGCGGCGCGGATCGCGCCGCGGGCGTGGGCCGCGAGCACGAAGCGCTGCAGCCGCGCCTCGAGCGCGAGGTCGATGCGAACCTCGCCAGCGACGTGACCGCGGAGCCCGGCATAGGTGGACGCCGCGAGCGAGACCTGCGCGCTGCCGGCGAGGAGCACGAGATCGCCCGGCTCTCCGGTCCGCGCCGGGATCCGCGTCGCGACGTCCGCGATCCGTCCGACCGCGCCGATCGTCGCGGTCGGCCAGATGTCCTGGCCGCGCGTCGCGTTGTAGAGGGACACGTTGCCCGAGACGACCGGCACGCCGAGCGCGTCACAGGCCGCCCGGATGCCCGCGATCGTGCGGTCGAGCTGCCACGCGCCCTCGGGCCGTTCGGGATTGCCGAGGTTCAGGCAGTCGGTGATCGCGAGCGGCTCGGCACCGACGCAGACGAGGTTGCGCGTCGCCTCGGCGACCGCCGCGGCCGCGCCGATGAACGGATCGAGCGCCGCGACGCGCGGCTGCGCGTCGAGCGAGATCGCGATGCCGTCGCTCCGTCCCTTGATCCGCATGAGCGCGGCGTCGGCACCCGGGCCCATGACCGTGTCGGTGCCGACCATCTGGTCGTACGTGCGGTAGAGGATCGCGCGCGATGCCACGTCGGGGGAACCCAGGATCTCCAACAGCTCCAAGCCGATCTTCTGGAGTGGCTCGTCCACCCGTGGCAGGTCCGTCTGCGCGGTGTCCGGAGTCTTCATCCACTCGCGCACGTCGTACTCCGGCGCGTCGTCGGCGAGGGCCTTCGGCGGGAGCGATGCGACGACGTCGCCGCCCGACCTGATCTCCAAACGCTCGTCGGCGACGACTTCACCGATGCGCACGCCGTGCAGCTCCCAGCGCGCGAACACGCGCTCGACGTCGCTCTCGCGACCGGGGCGCGCCACGACGAGCATCCGCTCCTGCGACTCGCTCAGCATCACCTCGTAGGGGCTCATGCCGGTCGCGCGGCGCGGCACGCGATCGACGTCGATGCGCATCCCGACGCCGCTCTTCGCCGCGACCTCGCTCGATGCGCACGTGAGCCCCGCGGCGCCGAGGTCCTGGATCGCCTCGACCGCGTCGAGAGCGACGAGCTCGAGCGTCGCCTCGAGGAGCAGCTTCTCGAGGAACGGGTTGCCGACCTGGACCGACGGCCGCTTCGCGTCGTCGCCGGAGCCGAGCTCGAATGAGGCGAGGAGCGATGCGCCGGCGATCCCGTCTCGCCCGGTGTCGGAGCCCACGAGGTACACGGCGCTCCCCGGCTTCGCGGTCGCGGCCGAGCGGAGGTCCGTGCGCTCGACCAGGCCCACGCACATCGCGTTCACCAGCGGGTTGTCGGCGTACACATCGGCGAACGTGACGTGCCCGCCGACATCGGGGATGCCGACGCAATTCCCATAGAAGGAGATGCCGCCGACGACCCCGCGCACCATCCGGCGCGTCGCCTCGGCGTCTGGCGGTCCGAAGAACAGCCCGTTGAGGACGGCGATCGGGCGCGCGCCCATCGCGAAGATGTCGCGGAGGATCCCGCCGACGCCGGTCGCGGCGCCCTGATACGGCTCGACCGCCGACGGGTGGTTGTGACTCTCGACCTTGAAGACGCAGAGCAACCCGCCGCCGATATCCACAGCGCCGGCGTTCTCGCCCGGGCCGAGCGCGACGCGCGCGCCGGTCGTCGGCAGGGTGCGGAGGAGCGTCTTGCTGTGCTTGTACGCGCAGTGCTCGCTCCACATGGCGCCGAACATCCCCCACTCCAGGGGATTCGGCTCTCTTGAGAGGAGCGCGCGGACGCGCTCGGCTTCGTCCTCGGTGAGACCGGCTTCGCGCGGGAGGCGCTGGTTAGGCTGCGCCGTCGTCGTCCCCGAGGTCATCGGGGTGACGCTCATGAGACCGTCTCGTCTCCCAAGAAGAGATCGATCTGGTCGGCGAACGCGGTGAGGTCGGTAAGCCGCATCTGCATGTGCCCGTACACCTCATCGATGTCCGTCTGCTCCCGGTCGTAGGCGAGCAGGTTGCGCAGGTTCGCGAGGTGCTCCAAACGATACGCCAGCTGCCGTTCGATGATGCCGTGCTCGGCGATCGAATCGAGGATGTCGTGGTACGCCTCGGGCTTCGGCAGCGCGAGCGCGGCGATGAAGTACGCGCCCGTCCCGAACGCGAGCTCGACGGCCTGCTGCAGATACCACTGCGCGAGGCCGTAGAGCTTCGGATCGGCCTTGAACTTCTGCCGGTCGACGCCCTTGAGGTCCTGCAGAAGGCCGATGTACTCGCGCAGCCGCACGAGTCGCGCGCGCACGTACTCGTCGTCGACGGCGAACCGTTCGCCGCGCACGCGCTCCGCGAGCGCCTTCGACTGCAGCTCGTCGTACTTCTTGAACTCGAGGTACTCCATCGTCGTGCGCGCCGCGAACTGCACGCGCCGCCGCTGATCGCGCTGGAACAGCAGCGACCAGGTGTTGATGACCTGCGCCCGCTGGAGCAGCGAGGCGTTGTTGAGGATGACGACGTCGAGGTCAGCGGTCTCGAGGGCCTTCGAGAGCTCGCTCACGAAATACACCTGGTAGTCGAAGTACTCGGCGGTCTTCACCTGATCCAACAGGAGAAGCCCGACGTCGAGATCGGCGAAGCTGCCGGCGAGCTTCCTCCCCGAGGCCGAGCCGCTCGCGTAGGCGACGTCGACCGCCGAGGTCTGGAAGAGCTGCGTGAGCTGGGCCTGCTTCTCGAAGAGATCCATCTGTCTATTGAACGGGCACGGGTGCCTGGGCGTTGTGTCGGGAGGCGGTCAAGGCCTCCAGGACCTTCCGGCCATCGGTCCCACCGAGCATTTCCTCGCTGCAGCGCTCGGGATGCGGCATGAGGCCGACGACGTTCCCAACCGTGTTCGCGAGACCCGCGATGTTCGCCGTGGACCCGTTCGGGTTCGACTCCACTGTCGCCGCGCCGCGCTCGTCCGTGTAGCGGAAGACGACCTGCCCGTTCGCTTCAATGCGCGCGAGCGTGAGGTCATCAGCGACCCAGCAGCCCTCGCCGTGCGCGATCGGCATGCGGACGATCTCGCCGCGCAGGCCCGCGGTGAACGGCGTGTGGTCGTTCTCGATGCGCATGTGCACCCAGTCGCAGCGGAACTCAAGGTGCCGGTTGCGGACGAGCGCGCCGGGCAGGAGGCCGATCTCGCAGAGGATCTGGAACCCGTTGCAGGACCCGAGGATCGGCATCCCCTCCCTGTCCGCGCGCCGCAGCTCCGCCGCGGCCGGCGAGATCGCCGCGATCGCGCCCGCGCGGAGGTAGTCGCCGTACGTGAAGCCGCCGGGCACGATCGCCGCGTCGTAGCCGCGCAGATCGGCGTCGGCGTGCCAGAGGATGTCCGCCTCGGCGCCGACGAGCGAGAGCGCGTGCGCGAAGTCGACCTCGCTCCACGTGCCCGGGAAGCGCAGCACCGCGATGCGCATACTCACTCCGCGGCCACCTCGACCGCGAACTCCTCGATCACCGGATTCGCGAGGAGCTCGTCCCCCATCTTCTCCGCCACCGTTCGCGCGGCCGACGCGTCGGGCGCGACGAAGCGCACGACGATCTCCTTGCCGGTCCGCACGTCGGCGACGTCCATCCCGAGCGAACGGAGCGCGCCCGCGACCGCCTCGCCCTGTGGATCGCGGACCTCGGCCTTCGGCCGCACCCGGATCGTCGCGACGAAATCGGTCACGACAACGACCTCCCGGTGAGCTTGCGGTAGCACTCGCGGTAGCGGTCGCTCGTGCCGCGCACGACATCGGCGGGCAGCTCGGGCCCCGGCGGCTCGTGCTTCCACCCCTGCGCGTCCAGATAGTCGCGCACGAACTGCTTGTCGTACGAGGGCGGCGCGCCGCCGGGCCGATACGTGGTCGCGTCCCAGTAGCGCGACGAGTCCGGCGTCAGCGCCTCGTCGATGAGGAGGAGCGCGCCGTCGAGCATGCCGAACTCGAACTTCGTGTCGGCCAGGATGAGACCGCGCGAGAGCGCGTACTCGTGGGCGTGGCGGTAGAGCGCGAGCGTCACGTCCTCGAGCTGCTTCGCGGGCTCCGTGCCGAGCGCATCGGCGAGCTGCGCACGGGAGATGTTCTCGTCATGCCCGCTCGCCGCTTTCGTGGCGGGGGTGAAGATCGGCTCGGGGAGCCGGGCAGACTCGGCAAGGCCCGCCGGCAGCCGCTCGCCCGCGACCGTGCCGGACTTCCGGTACTCGGCCCAGCCCGAGCCGGCGAGGTAGCCGCGGGCGACGCACTCGAAATCGATGCGCTCGGCGCGCCGCGCGAGCACCGCGCGTCCGGCGAGCTCGGGATGCGCGTTGAACGGCGCTGGGAACTTCGCGAGGTCGGTCTCGAGGAGGTGGTTCGGCACGATCGCCGCGGTCCGGCCGAACCAGAAGCTGGAGAGCTGCGTGAGGACGCGGCCCTTGTCCGGGATCGGCGTCGGCAGCACGACGTCGAACGCCGACAGCCGATCGGACGCGACGAGGACGAGCGCGTCGGCTCCGGCCTCGTACACGTCGCGGACCTTTCCGTGCCGGAAGAGCGTCGCGCCGGGAATGTCGCTCAATGTCAGCGTCATTCGGGCAGTACCCCCGCCAGCTTTCCGCGCCAGGTCTTCGCGACGTCGCGCGCGACCTCCGGTGCCAGCCCGCGGTACTCGTCGGGCTGATCGAGCACCTTCCGCTCCGCGGGCGTGAGCTTCGCGAGCAGCGGCTTGAGCTCCGGGTCGAGCGCGGCGAGCTCGAGCACGGACCGGCCGCCGCGCTCCGCCTCGAGCGTGAGCCGGCGCACCGTCTCGTGCGCGTCGGGATGGCCGTACTTCGCGAGCAGGATGTAAAGCGCCTCGGCGATGATCCCGCCCTTCGACAGCGCCACGTTCGCCTTCATCCGCTCGCGGTCGATGCGGATCCCGTCGATGGACGAGCCGAGGCGCGTCGCCGCGTACGCCGTCGCCGCGATGAGCTCGCCGCTGAAGCGCTGCGAGGCGGAGTTCGTGAGGTCGCGCTGGTGCTCGCTGATCTGGTCGAGATACGTCGTGATGACGCGCGGCATGAACGCCTTCCACATGCTCTTCACGTTCTCGAACGACACCGGGTTGCGCTTCTGCGGCATCGTCGAGCTCCCGACCTGCTGCGCCGCGAAGCCCTCAGAGATCTCCGCGATCTCCGTCCGCTGCAGGTGCCGCATGTCGTCAGCGAGGTTCGCCATCACGCCGAGCGCGGTGACGCACGCGTGCGCGAGATCGCTCCACGCCTCGGGCTCGACGATCTGCGTCGAGTGGCTCGCCGGTGCGAGACCGAGGTACGCGAGGTAGCGGCGCTCGAGCGCGCGCGGATCCTTCGCGAGCAGGGCGGGCGCGTTGTACGCACCGACGGCGCCGGAGAGCTTGCCGGGGAGGGCCCGGGCGCGCTCCTGCAGGAACAGGATCCGGCCGCCGACGCGGCTCACGTACTCCGCGACGGCGAAGCCGAAGGTGATGGGGACCGCGTGCTGGCCGTGCGTGCGGCCGGCCTGCGTCGTCTCGGCCTCGCCTTCGGCGAGCGCGATGAGCCGCGACGCGAGCAGCCCGAGCCGCGGGATGACCACCTTCTCGACCGCTTCGCGGTAGCGCCAGGCGTTCGCGGTGTCGACGACGTCCATCGACGTTGCACCGAGGTGCACGAAGCGCCGTGCATCGGGTGGGATCTCGGCCCGGATCACGTTGACGAGCGCACGGATGTCGTGGCCGATGCGGGCCTCTTCCGCGTAGACGGCGGCTGCGCCGACGCGGCCGGCGGCCGCGGCGATCGCGTCCGCTGCCGACTGCGGCGCGATGCCCTCGTCGGCGAGCGCGCGCGCGAGCGCCGCCTCGGCCTTCGCCTGGGCGCGCACGCGGCCCTCCTCCGAGAGATACGGGTGGAGTGCGCCGTAGAGCTGGGCGTCGCCGCCGTAGAAGCGCGAGTCGAGCGGCGAGATCGCGTCGAAGCGCGACTGCATCGTCATGGGGAGAGGATCCGCGCGGCCATCGACTGCCGCATGGTGGCGATCCGGCCACGGAGCGGCTCGTCGGTGAGGGCGAGGATCTCAGCGGCGAGGATCGCGGCGTTCGCCGCCCCGGCCTCACCGACCGCGACCGTCGCCACCGGGACGCCGCGCGGCATCTGCACCGTCGAGAGGAGCGCGTCGAGCCCGCCCGCGATCGCGTTCGGGGCCTGGAGCGGCACGCCGATCACCGGCAGCAGCTGCACCGCCGCGACCGCGCCCGCGAGATGCGCCGCGCCGCCCGCGGCCGCGATGACGACCTGGACCTCGCGGCCGGCGAGGCCCTTCGCCCAGTCGCGCAGCTCGTCGGGGGTCCGGTGGGCGGAGAGGACGCGCGTCTCGAATTCGACGCCGAGGCCCTTGAGCGTCTCTTCGGCGACCGTCATTACCTGTGAATCGCTGGAGCTACCCATGACGATCGCCACCCTCGCTCTTCCCGTGCTCATGCCGTGATCCCCACCATCTTCACGGGGCCCTCCGACGCGGCGATGTCGGAACGATAGAACCTGCCCGTCCACGTGATCCGCTCCGCGGCGAGGTACGCGCGATCCCGTGCTCCGGCCGGCGTGTCGCCTTGGGCGACGACGTGCATGACCCGGCCCCCCGCGGTCACGAATCCACCCTTTGGCGACGTGCGCGTCCCGGCGTGGAACGTCCACACGTCGTCGGGGAGGTCGCCGATGGTGATCTGATCGCCCATCCGCGGCGTGCCGGGATAGCCGTCGGCGCAGAGGGCGACGTCCACGTACGCGCGCTGGCTGAAGCGCACCGGGTGCGTGTGCACGTACGCGGCGAGCCGGCCGTCCCCGAGGGCCTGCATGAGCTTGGCGAAATCTCCCCCGAGCCGTGGAAGGATGACCTGCGCCTCCGGATCGCCGAACCGCGCGTTGAACTCGAGGACCATCCAGCCCGCGGCCGTCTTCATGAGGCCGGCGTAGAGGACGCCGCGATACGGCGTGCCGCGCTCGACCATGAGCCGCGCGACCGGCCCGATGAGCCGCTCGGCGAGCGGCTGGGCCTCTTCATCGGGGAGCACGCGGGTCGGCGAGCAGGCCCCCATGCCGCCGGTGTTCGGCCCGGTGTCGCCGTCACCGACGCGCTTGTGATCGCGCGCCGGCGGCAGCGCGACGACCGTCTCGCCGTCGACGAGCGCATGGAGCGAGGCCTCCTCGCCGACGAGGACCTCCTCGAGCAGGACCGGTCCCGTCGCGATCGCGCCGCGCGAGAGCGCGTCCTCGGCCTCGGCGCGGTCGCGCGCGACGATGACGCCCTTCCCCGCGGCGAGGCCGTCGGCCTTCACGACGACCGGACCGTCGTCGAGTCCGGCCTTGGCGGCGCGGGCGTCCGGGAACCGGCGGTACGTCGCGGTCGGGACGCCGGCGTCGCGCAGCACGTCCTTCGCGAAGGACTTGCTCCATTCCAATTGCGCCGCCTCGCGCGACGGGCAGACGACGGTGACGCCGGCGCGCCGCAGGACGTTGCCGATGCCCGACGCGATGAGGTCGTCGGGACCGACGATGACGAGATCGATGAACGACGCGGCGAGGTGCTGCTCGAGCCGTCCGCTCTGGTCGATCGGCAGATCGAGGGTCCGCGCGAAGAGCGCCATGCCGGCGTTCCCCGGGATGACGTCGATCGTGTGCACGCTGTCGCAGCGCGCGAGCCGCCACGCGAGCGCGTACTCGCGCCCGCCGCCGCCGAGGACGAGGACGTTGAGCCCGCCGCCCGGCGCCGCGCGTCCCGGGCTGCGCTGGGCGCGCTGCTCGGCGATGATCTTGCGGATCCGCCCGCCGTCATCGAGCCACTTCATCCCCTCACTCCCATTCGATCGTGGCCGGCGGCTTCGACGAGATGTCGTAGACGACGCGATTCACCGCCGGGACCTCGTTCACGATCCGCGCCGAGATCCGCGCGAGCACGTCGTACGGGATGCGCGCCCAGTCGGCGGTCATGAAGTCCTCGGTCGTGACCGCGCGCAGCGCCACGAGGAACCCGTACGTCCGGAAGTCGCCCATCACGCCGACGCTCTGGATCGGGGTGAGGACCGCGAACGCCTGCGCGATCGAGCGGTAGAGATCCGCGGCCCGCAGCTCCTCGAGGAAGATCGCGTCCGCGCGGCGCAGGATGTCGAGCCGCTCCTTCGTGAGCTCGCCGATCACCCGCACCGCGAGTCCCGGGCCGGGGAACGGGTGCCGCCAGAGGATGTCCTCCGGGATGCCGAGCTCGGCGCCGACGCGGCGGACCTCGTCCTTGAACAGGCGGCGGAGCGGCTCGACGACGGCGAGCGACATCACGTCGGGCAGACCGCCGACGTTGTGGTGGGTCTTGATCCGCGCGCTCGTCTTGCTGTCCTTCGACTTCGACTCGATGACGTCGGGGTAGATGGTCCCCTGCACGAGGACATCGACGTGCCCGATGCGCTTCGCCTCCTCCTCGAAGCAGCGGATGAACTCCTCTCCGATGATCGCGCGTTTGCGCTCCGGATCGGTCACGCCCGCGAGCTTCGCGAGGAACCGCGCCTCGGCGCTCACGGGCACGAGCCGGAGGCGCGGGCCGAACGTCGCGACGACCTGCTCGGCCTCGCGCTCGCGGAGCATGCCGGTGTCGATGAACACGCAGGTGAGCCGGTCGCCGATCGCTCGCGCGACGAGCGCCGCGGCGACGGCCGAGTCGACACCGCCCGAGAGGGCGAGGATCGCGTGGCGATCCCCGATCACGCTCCGTAGCTCGGCGACCGACTCCTCGACGAACGCCGCCGGCGTCCAGTCGCCCTTCGCGCCGCAGACGTGGAGCACGAAGTTGCGCAGGATCTCGGCACCGTGCGGCGTATGCGCGACCTCGGGATGGAACTGCACGCCGAACCGCCGCGCCCCGTCGCTCATCGCGGCGGCGGCGAGCCGGTCCGTGCTCGCCGCGGCGTGGAAGCCCGTCGGGAGCGTGCGCACGGAGTCGCCGTGGCTCATCCACGCGCGCTCGGCCTCGCCGAGACCGTCGAAGATGCCGGAGCGGTCGCGCACCGTGACCGTCGCGGGTCCGAACTCGCGCTTGCCCTCCGCGACGACCTCGCCGCCCTCGAGCACGTGGGCCATCAAGTGCATCCCGTAGCAGATGCCGAGGACCGGGAAGCGCCCTTCGAGGATCGCGGGATCGACCAGCGGGGCGTCGGGGTCATACACGCTCGCCGGGCCGCCCGAGAGGATCACGCCGATCACGCCGCGGGCGGCGAGCTCGTCAGCCGTCACGTCGTGGGGGAAGATCTCGCAGTACACGCGCGACTCGCGCACGCGTCGCGCGATGAGCTGGACGTACTGCCCGCCGTAGTCGAGGACCGCGATCGTCTCGCGCGGCAGACCCATATGACCGGGAGCGGCCCCGGCCGTGGCGTCGGGGCTCACTCGGGTCTTCTCCATCTCAGTACTGGGTCGCACCCGTGAACGTGAAGGCGGCAAGGCGGAGCGGCGGCACGCGGTACGAGCTCACCTGCAGGCCGAACTGCTCGCCGGGGAGCAACAGCGTCAGCGCGGACCCGGTCCCGAGGGTCCCGCCGAGCGCGTCGTGATACGACTGGGTGAACCGGAAATTCTTCACCGGATAGGCGATCTCGCCGTTCTCGATCGCAAACGTTCCGTCGCGGGTCATGCCGGTGACGATCGTCCGCAGCTGGTGGACCCAGCGCGTGTACCAGAAGCGGGTGACCAGGACGGCCCTCTTACAGCTCCTGATCAGGTCTTCGCGCGTCTGATCCCCTGGTTCCAATCTCAGATGCATCGGTGCTGAAGGTTGAAATGGATTCGGCGGCAGCGCGTGACCGGTGTTCCGCTGACCGGTGCGATGCGCGGTCTGCGAGTCGTACACCACCGCCTTCGCGACGCCGCGCTCGATGAGCGTCAGGCGCTGCGACGGCTGGCCCTCGAGGTCGAACGCCCTCGGGAGGCCCTGTGGATCGAACGGATCGTCGACGAGCGTGACGTCGCCGGTCACCTTCTGCCCGAGCTTCCCCCCCACGAACGAGCGCCCTTCCTCGACCGCGAGTCCGGTGAGCTGCGATCCGAGGAACGCGATGATGTCGCGCACCGCGTACGGCTCGAGGACGACCTCGTGCGTGCCCGGTGCGAGGTCGCGCGGCTTCTGCGCGGCCTTCGCCTTCTCGATGGCCTCGCGTGCGCAGCCGGCGACGTCGAGCGTGCCGAAGTCGAGCGAGAGCCGCTGGGCGAACGCGGATCCTTCGTCGCCGAGCGCCGCGAGCTCCGCGCCGCTCGTCGTCGCGGGCGAGTACGCCCACACACCCTTCGAGCTCCGGATCGCGAGCTCCTGCACGCTCGACGACACGTATCCGGCGGCGCTGAGCGACGCCGCGCGTGCCGCGTCGCAGAGTTGCTTCGCCGCACGCGCGCGATCGAGCGGCGTCGTCTCGGCGGTGCGTTCGACGAAGGCGCTCGGCGCGGGCGCGAGCTTCGTATCGCCGGGCAGGCCGCCGAAGGTGGGGTTCTCGGGCGTGATCTTCGCGAGCTCGGACGCTTCGCGCGCGGCGCGACGGATCCCCTCGTCGTCGAGGCGGTCGGTCGTCACCATCGCGACGCGCTTGCCGCGCACGACGCGGACGCGCAGCTCGGCCTCACGGCTCACGACGTTCTGGTGGATCGCGGCGTTCGCGAAGCGCGTGAGCGCCGCGTTCCGCGCGATCACGAGCGCCTCGCCCTCGTCGCCGTCGACGGCCTTCAATGCCGCATCGCAGATCCGCTTGAGCTCGCGCTCGCCCATCGTGAGGCCGCTCAAGAGACGACCCCCACGCGGACGTTGCGGAAGCGAGCCGGCGCAGCGCCGTGGCCGGTGTGGCCGACCTGGCCGGGCTGGCCCTTGCCGCAATTCGGCGTGCCCCACATCGTCCACTCGGACTCCGAGCACACCGCGTCGCAGCTGCCCCAGAACTCCGGGGTGATGCCGGTGTACGTCGGGTTCCGCAGCATCGTCGTGCGCTTCCCGTTCTTGATCTCCCACCCGACCTGCGTGCCGAACTGGAAGTTCAACCGCCGATCGTCGATGGACCACGAGCGGTTCGTATCCATGTAGATGCCGTCGTCGGTATCGGCGATCAGGTCCTCGAGGGTCCCCGCCGTCCCCGGCATGACCGAGACGTTCGTCATCCGGATGAGCGGGAGGCGCGACCAGCCGTCGGCGCGCATCGTCCCGTTCGAGACGGTCCCCATGGACGCGGCGGTCTCGCGTGACATGAGGTACCCGACGAAGATCCCGTCCTTCACCGCCCAGCCCTCGGTCGCCGGCACGCCCTCGTCGTCGTAGCCGAAGGTCCCGAGACCACCCTCGCGGGTCGAGTCGATCGCGATGTTCACGTGCTCGCTGCCGTAGCGGAACGAGCCGAGCCGGTCCGGGGTGAGGAACGACGTGCCGGCGAACGCGGCCTCGGTGCCCAGCGCGCGGTCGAGCTCGATCGGGTGGCCGCAGCTCTCGTGGCACTGGAGCATGAGCTGGTTCGAGCTGAGGATCACCGCGGTGCGGATGTCCTGCGGGCATTGCTTCGCGGTGAGGAGCGCGACGGCCTCGTCGGCGATGCGGGGCGCGTTCTTCGCGAAGTCCCACTTGAGCGCGTACTCCCAGCCGGCGGTGTTCTGGCTGCGGCCGCCGGACCCGGGGTACGTGCGGATCTGCTGCTCGCCATTTCCGACGGACTCGGCGGCGATCGACGCGCCGGTCTCGTAGAGCGTCTGCGCGATGTCGGCACCCTCGCTCGAGACGAAGAGCTTCTCCTCGCGCCAGATCTCATAGGACGCTCGAGTGGTTCGAAGGGACGGTTGCGCCTGCTTCATCGCGGCGGCGGCGTCGAGGAGGAGCTTGGTGCGCTCGTCGAATGACAGCTTCCAGGGATCGATCTCGATCGGCGTCGTGTACGTCGCGGTGACGGGCTTCACGTCGGCGAGGCGCGCGTCACCTCGTTTCGTGAGCGCCGACGCGCGCGCGACGTCGACCGCCAGCGCCGCGACGCGGTCGGCCTCGTCCGCGGTGAGGATCGGCGACGCGGCGAAGCCCCACGCACCGTCCGCGATCGCGCGCACCGAGAAGCCGAATATGTCGGAGCGGTCGACGTTCTCGAGGTGACCGTTCTTCACCTGGACGTCCTCGACCGCGCGGCGCACGAAGCGCGCGTCGGCGTACGTCGCCCCGCGCGTGCGGGCCGTGTCGAGCGCTCGATGGGCGAGGTCCCGTTCGACGGAACCGAGCATCAGGAGGTGCGGACCCGATAGTTGGGCGCGTCGACGGTGATGCGAACGTCGTGCGGGTGCGACTCGCGCAGTCCGGCGCCCGAGATGCGCACGAAGCGCGCGGTCGTGCGGAGCTCCTCGATCGTCGCGGCGCCGACGTACCCCATCCCGAGGCGCAGCCCGCCGACGAGCTGGTACACGAACGGCGCGAGCGGACCTCGCGCGGGGACGCGACCCTCGATCCCTTCCGGCACGAGCTTGCTGAACTCCGCGACGTCCTGCTGCCCGTAGCGATCGCGCGAGCCCTGCCGGACCTCCATCGCGCCGAGCGATCCCATGCCGCGGTACGACTTGAACGGACCCTCGTCGGTCTGCTCTACGTCGCCGGGCGATTCGTCGACGCCGGCGAGGAGGCCGCCGAGCATCACCGTGTGCGCGCCCGCGCCGATCGCCTTCGCGATGTCGCCGGACTCCTGGATCCCGCCGTCGGCGCAGATCGGGACGCCCGATTTCGCGGCGGCGTTCGCGCAGTCGTAGATCGCGGTGATCTGCGGCATCCCGGCGCCGGCCACGACGCGCGTCGTGCAGATCGCGCCCGGGCCCATTCCGACCTTCACCCCGTCGGCGCCCGCGGCGATGAGCTCCTCCGCGCCGTCGGCGGTCGCGACGTTGCCGCCGATGACCTGCACCCGATGGCGGACCTTGACCTTCTCGACCATCCGGATGACCGCGGGCGAGTGGCCGTGCGCGGTGTCGACGAAGATGACGTCGACCCCGGCCGCGACGAGCGCGCTCACGCGCTCGTCGGCATCGCCCGACACGCCGACCGCGGCGCCGACGCGCACGCCTGCGGCCTTGCACTCCTTGACCTGATCGGCCTGTGCATCGACGGAGAGGTTCCGGTGGAGGACGCCCATCCCGCCGAGGCGGCCAAGGGCGATGGCCATGCGCGATTCGGTGACGGTGTCCATCGCCGCGGAGAGGATCGGGATGTCGAGCGCGAGCTCGCGGGTGAGGAAGCTGCGGGTCGAGACCTGGCTGGGACGGATGTCGCTGCGGGACGGGATGAGGAGGACGTCGTCGAAGGCGAGCCCT
>Ga0070698_100000001_pt1 | contig 142099 bp, 146 predicted proteins | sample KBSK1502metaG_FD_65477 | JGI IMG/M metagenome (GOLD analysis project Ga0070698, IMG submission 65477) | Corn, switchgrass and miscanthus rhizosphere microbial communities from Kellogg Biological Station, Michigan, USA - KBS K1-50-2 metaG | ecosystem: Host-associated > Plants > Roots >... | reverse complement strand
GAAGATCGAGGCCGCCGGCATGCCCGACGAAGTGAAGGAGAAGGCCCTCAAGGAGGTCGGCCGGCTGGAGAAGATCCCGCAGGCCTCACCGGAGCAGGGCGTCATCCGCACGTACGTCGATTGGCTCATCTCGGTCCCGTGGAAGAAGGCGCCCGAGGACGATTGGGACATCGTGGAAGCCGCGCGGATCCTCGATGAGGACCACTACGGCCTCCCGAAGATCAAGGACCGGATCCTCGAGTACATGGCGGTGCGCAAGCTCTCGCACGAGCTTCGCGCCCCGATCCTCTGCTTCGTCGGCCCGCCCGGCGTGGGCAAGACGAGCCTCGGCAAGTCCATCGCCCGCGCGATGGGTCGCAAGTTCATCCGGATGTCGCTCGGCGGCATCCGCGATGAGGCGGAGATCCGTGGCCACCGGCGCACCTACGTGGGCGCGCTGCCCGGCCGGATCCTGCAGAACATGAAGACGGCGGCTGAGACGAACCCGGTGTTCATGCTCGACGAGATCGACAAGGTCGGCGCGGACTTCCGCGGTGACCCGAGCTCCGCACTCCTCGAGGTCCTCGACCCCGAGCAGAACAGCACGTTCTCCGACCACTACCTCGAGGTCCCGTACGACCTGTCGCGGGTCATCTTCATCACGACCGCGAACGTGGAGGACACGATCATCGCGCCGCTCCGCGACCGGATGGAGATCATCCGGCTCCCCGGCTACACCGAGGACGAGAAGATGCACATCGCGACGGGCTTCCTCCTGCCGCGGCAGCTGAAGCAGCACGGCCTCGAGAACGGTCGCCTCATCCTCACCGATGCGGCGCTCAAGGACATGGTCCGCCTGTACACGCGCGAGGCCGGCGTCCGGAACCTCGAGCGTGAGATCGGCACGATCTGCCGCAAGGTCGCGCGCCAGATCGCGGAGCACAAGACGGAGGCCGTCACGGTCGACGCGCCCGAGCTCGCGACGTACCTCGGCCCCGAGCGGTTCGACTTCGGTCTCGCCGAGGAGGAGGACCAGGTCGGCGCGGTCACCGGCGTTTCGGTGAGCGAGGCCGGCGGTGACGTCCTGACCGTCGAAGCGACGATCATGGATCAGGGCTCGAAGACCGAGGAGTTCGTCCTCACCGGTCAGATCCAGAAGGTCATGGAGGAGTCCGCGCGCGCGGCCCTGAGCTACGTGCGGGCCCACGGGACCGAGCTCGGGATCCCGGCCGGGTTCTTCAAGGACCACGCGATGCACATCCACGTCCCCGCGGGAGCGATCCCGAAGGATGGTCCGTCGGCGGGCGTCACCATGGCCACCGCCATCGTCTCGGCCCTCACCGGCCGCCGGGTCCGGCGCGACGTCGCGATGACGGGTGAGATCACCCTGCGCGGCCGCGTGCTTCCGATCGGCGGAGTGAAGGAGAAGCTGCTCGCGGCGCACCGCGCCGGGATCAAGACCTTCATCCTCCCCGACAAGAACAAGAAGGACCTCGTCGACGTGCCGAAGGAAGTGATCGAGACGGTCGACATCAAGCCCGTCTCGAGCATCGAGGAAGTGCTGAAGCTGGCGCTCCTGCCGGGGCCGAAGCTGACGCCGGCCCAGATGGAGGCCGCGCGTCCGTCGATGGTCCCGCCGCCGAACTAACAGGGGGCACCGATGCCCGTCGAATACAAGGACTACTACAAGACCCTCGGGGTCCCGAAGAGCGCGACGGCCGCCGACATCAAGAAGGCGTACCGCAAACTCGCGCGGCAGCACCACCCCGACGTGAGCAAGTCCGCCGACGCCTCGAAGAAGTTCAAGGAGCTGAACGAGGCGAACGAAGTGCTGAGCGACCCCGAGAAGCGCAAGCGTTACGACGAGCTCGGCCCGGACTGGGAGCGCTACGCGCACGCGGGGCCGTCGGCGCAGGGCAGCGACGGGAACTTCCGCTGGGTCTACAGCGGAACGCCCGGCGCGAACCCGTTCGGCGGCGAGGCCGCCGACTTCTCCGACTTCTTCAACTCGGTCTTCGGCGGCATGGGCGGATTCGGCGGGCCGACCGCCGGGAACGGGACTCGGCGCCGCTCCGCGCGGACGCGGCCCGTCGCGGACGTCGAATACCCGATCGACGTGACCCTCGCCGAGGCCTACAAGGGCGCGGAGCGTGCACTCGAGCTTCGCGGCGAGGATGGGAAGACGCGGCGGCTCAGCGTGAAGATCCCGGCCGGCGTGCGCGATGGGCAGCGGATCCGTCTCGCGGGCCAGGCCGACGGCGGTGACCTCTACCTCTTGGTGCACACGAAGCCGGACCCGCGCTTCGTGCGCGACGGCGAAGATCTTCGGATGGAGCTCCCGGTCGCGTTGCACGAGGCGCTCCTCGGGGCCGAGGTCACGGTGCCGACGTTGAAGGGGCGCGTGAGCCTGCGGATCCCGCCCGAGACGCAGAACGGGCGCACCATCCGGCTCGCCGGCCAGGGCATGCCGCGCGCGACCGGCGGCTACGGCGACCTCTACGTGACGGTGAAGGTCGTCCTCCCGACGAAGCTCACCGACGAGGAACGCACGCTCGTCGGCGAGATGGCCGAGCGGCGCAAGGGCGACGACGTCCGCGCCCATTTGCTTTAGAAGGAAGAACAGATGATCGATCCGAAGAAGATGACCGAGAAGACGCAGGAAGCATTCATCACCGCGCAGCAGGCCGCGCAAGAGAACGGGCGGTCGCAGCTCGACGTCGAAGAGCTCTTCGCGGCATTGCTCGCGCAGCAGGGCGGAATCGTGCCGAGCGTCATCGAGGCGCTCGGCGGGTCACCGGCACAGCTGCTCGCGGCGGTGCAGCAGGAGCTCGCGCGCCAGCCGAAGGTGCAGGGCAACGTGCAGCTCTCGGCGACGGCACGGCTCGGCCGCGTACTCCAGCAGTCCCAGAAGGAATTGGAGAAGCTCGGCGACGAGTTCGTCTCGACCGAGCACCTCCTGCTTGCGATGACGCAGGACCAGGGCTACACCGGCCAGGCCCTCGCGCGGATCGGCGCGACGCACGAGCGCGTGCTGAACGCGCTGCGCGACATCCGCGGAAACCAGCGCGTCACCGACCAGAACCCCGAGGGCAAATACCAGTCGCTCGAGAAGTACGGCCGCGACCTCACCGAGCTCGCGCGCAAGAACAAGATCGACCCGGTCATCGGTCGCGACGAGGAGATCCGCCGCGTCATCCAGGTGCTCTCACGGCGCACGAAGAACAACCCGGTGCTCATCGGCGAGCCCGGCGTCGGCAAGACCGCGATCGTCGAGGGGCTCGCGCAGCGCATCGTCCGGGGCGACGTCCCCGAGGGGCTGAAGGAGAAGCGCGTCTTCGAGCTGAGCATCGGGTCGCTCCTCGCGGGCGCGAAGTACCGCGGCGAGTTCGAGGAGCGCTTGAAGGCCGTGCTCAAGGAGATCGCCGCGAGCGAGGGCCAGATCATCCTGTTCATCGACGAGCTCCACACCGTCGTCGGCGCGGGCGCGGCCGAGGGCGCGGTCGACGCCGCGAACCTCTTGAAGCCGATGCTCTCGCGCGGCGAGCTGCACGCGATCGGGGCGACCACGCTCGACGAGTACCGGAAGTACATCGAGAAGGACGCCGCTCTCGAGCGCCGGTTCCAGCCGGTGTACGTCGGCGAGCCCACGGTCGAGGACACCATCTCGATCCTGCGCGGCCTCCGCGAGCGGTACGAGGTCCACCACGGCGTGCGGATCCTCGACAGCGCGCTCGTCGCCGCGGCGGTCCTGTCGTCGCGGTACATCAACGACCGGTTCCTGCCGGACAAGGCGATCGACCTCGTGGACGAGGCCGCGTCGAAGCTCCGGATGGAGATCGACTCGATGCCCGTCGAGCTCGATGAGGTCGAGCGCCGCATCCGGCAGCTCGAGATCGAGCGCGAGGCACTGCGCAAGGAGACCGACAAGGCGAGCAAGGAGCGTCTGGTCAAGCTCGAGAAGGAGCTGGCCGACCTCAAGGAGAACAGCAAGGGGCTGCGCGCGGACTGGGAGAAGCAGAAGGCCGCGATCGCGGAGATCCGCGAGAAGAAGTCGCGTCTCGAGCAGCTCCGTGCGGACATCGAGACGGCCGAGCGCACCGCCGACTTCGCGAAGGCGGCCGAGCTGAAGTACGGGACGCTCGCGAACCTCGAGAAGGAGGTCGCGCAGTCCGAGGAGAAGCTCGCCGAGCTGCAGCGGCGGCACAAGATGCTGACCGAGGAGGTCACGCCCGAGGACATCGCCCAGGTGGTGGGGAAGTGGACCGGCATCCCGGTCACGAAGCTCCTCGAGGGCGAAGTCGGCAAGCTCCTCAAGATGGAGGAGCGGCTGCACGAACGGATCGTGGGCCAGGACGAGGCGGTGACCGCCGTCGCGAACGCGGTCCGCCGCGCCCGCGCGGGCATGCAGGACCCGAACCGGCCGCTCGGCTCGTTCCTGTTCCTCGGCCCGACGGGTGTCGGCAAGACGCTCCTCGCGAAGGCGCTCGCCGAGTTCCTGTTCGACGATGAGAAGGCCATGGTCCGGCTCGACATGAGCGAGTACATGGAGAAGCACACGGTCGCGCGGCTCATCGGCGCGCCGCCCGGGTACATCGGTTACGACGAGGGCGGGCAGCTGACCGAGACGGTCCGGCGCCGGCCGTACGCCGTGCTCCTGCTCGACGAGATCGAGAAGGCGCACCCCGACGTCTTCAACGTGCTCCTGCAGATCCTCGACGACGGGCGGCTCACCGACGGCCACGGCCGGACGGTCGACTTCAAGAACGTCGTCATCATCATGACGAGCAACGTCGGCTCGACGTTCATCAGCGAGCTCGCCGGCAAGAACGAGGAGCTGATGCGCAAGCACGTCATGGACGCGCTCCGCGGGCAGTTCCGCCCGGAGTTCCTCAACCGCGTCGACGAGATCGTGATCTTCCACGGGCTCGTCGAGCAGCAGCTCGAGCAGATCGTCGAGCTCGAGACGAAGTCGCTCGCGAAGCGGCTAGCAGAGCGCAAGATCACGCTCGAGCTCACGCCGAACGCGAAGGCGCTCGTCGCGAAGGAGGGCTACGACCCGGTGTACGGGGCGCGGCCGATCAAGCGCACGATCCAGAAGCTGATCCTCGATCCACTCGCCCAGAAGGTGCTCGCCGGCGAATACAAGGAGGGCGACACCGTCTTCGTCGACGCCGAGAACGGTTCGATCCAGTTCTGGTCCGAGGAGTTCGCTTCTCAGAAGGCGAGCGAAAGGGCGAAGCGCAAGCAGCCGGTCGGCGCCCTGAACTAGTTGCGGCTCGTCGCGCTCGGCGTGGTGCTGGTCGTCGTTGCCGGGGCTTGCGGGGGCCCGTCGGGCCGGGTTGGCCTAACCACTCCCGGCCCGACAAGCCCCGCGCAAGCCCCCAGTAGAACCATCACTGCAACGCCGAGCTCGACTGCCACAGCTGTTCCGACCGCCACGCCTCTTGGGGTCGCTTCTCTCATCGCACAGATCGACATGAACAAGCTGAACGACCACCTGATCGCCCTGACGTCGTTCGTATCACGAGACGTCCGGCATCCAGGACATGAAAAGGCTAAGGAGTATTTAAGGGCGCAACTCGGGGCGATGGGGCTGCTGGTCGACTCATATCGCAACGTCTACCAGGGCATCCCGCTCGAGAGCCTCCTCGTCACGATCGACCCGCTCAATGCCCCGCCGACGGCCGGCTGGATCATGATCTGCGCGCATTACGATTCGATCTCGAACCGCTCGCCGAACTGGAACCCGGCCATCACCGCCGCGCCGGGCGCCGATGACAATGGCACCGGCACCGCCGCGCTCCTCGAGTACGCGCGCATCCTTTCAACCAACCGGGCCAGTCTTACCCATCGGGTCGTGCTCGCGTTCTTCGATGGCGAGGAGCTCTTCTTCAAGGGGAGCGGCGCGTACGTCACGACGCTCACGAAGCCGTACCCGTACAGCGCGGTCTTCAATATCGACATCGTCGGGTTCAACCCGCTCGCCGACCGGCTCGACCTCATCTGGTACACGAACGGGTCGGCGGCGCTGCGCGACCGGGTGATCGCCGCGAACGACCACTACGCCATCGGCGTGTCACCGCTCATCCCGCAATTCGCGCCGACCGGCGACACGATCCTCGACGCGGCCCCGTTCGGCCTCGCCGGCATCCCCGCGATCGCGCTCGTCGAGCGGTACGGCGACCCGGACGCGACATTCCCCGGGAACTTCACCTTCCACACCGTGAACGACACGCCCGACCATGTGAGCAACCGCCGGCTCTGGCTGAAGGCCGCGAAGCTCACGCTCGCCGCGGCGCTCGACCTCGCGACCGCGAACTAAAGCTCGCCTTCGCTCCAGCGGTCCGTCGAGGCGACGATCGTCACCGGCCCGTCGGCATCGATCTGCACCCGCATCGTCGCGCCGAAAACACCGCTCGCGACCGTGAGGCCGCTCGCGCGGAGCACGCCGCAGAACGCGTCGAACAACCGCCGGCCAAGATCGGGCGGGGCAGCGGCCATGAAGTCGGGCCGACGGCCGCGGCGCACGTCTCCATAGAGCGTGAACTGGGGGACCACCAGCACGCTGCCGTTCGCGTCGGCGGCCGTGTGTTGCAGCTTCCCGCTGCCGTCATCGAAGATCCGGAGCGACGCGATCTTCGCGGCGAGGCGCTCGCCGTCGAGCGCCGTGTCGTTCGCGCCGACGCCAAGGAGCACCACCATCCCGTGACCGATCGATCCGCCGCGTTCGCCCCCGACCTCGACCGATGCTGTGCGCACGCGCTGCACGACGGCGCGCGTTAGAGGCTCACTCGAGCATCCAGGGGTTGTCGCCGAGCACGACCGCCTCGACCTCGCTCGGTCCGAGGTGCCCTGGTGCCCAGACCGTGCGGCTCAGGCCGAGGGGCAGGCGTGTGACGTACGTGACCTTGCCGAAGCGGTAGCCGTGCTGAAAGAGGAATTGCTTACCGCCGATCTCAATGAGCTGACGGCGATCCGTCGAGGTCGTGGGCACGCGACAAGCCTAGAGGAAGTGGCCGCCCTGCTTATGGCCCCGGCGGGATCAGCGGGTCACTTGGGTCGAGCAGGTCAGACGTGGAGCCATCGTCGGTGACGACGGTCGTGGCGGCCCGGTTCGGGCGGTCTTTCGCGTCGGCGGTCGAGGCGATGCTGCCCGCGAGTGCGAGCGTCGCGACGATCGCCAGCAGGATTGCTCGAGCGCTCCTCATATCCCCCACACTCCCCATTGTCGACGGATGCCGACGTTCGGTATCGTGCGAGGCGATTATGAAGGCTGAACCCGACCGGTCAATGCGTGCCGGCCCTGCGACAGTGTCGAAGTCGGGTCAGACGCTTGGCGAGCGGGTGCGCGCGGCGCGTCGCGAGGCTGGTCTGAGCCAGGCGCAGCTCGCCGGTGACGAGCTCACGAAGGGATTCATCAGCCAGATCGAGTCGGGACTAGTACGTCCGTCCATCCGTTCGCTCCAGTACATCGCGCAGAAGCTCGGCAAACCGCTCGAGTACTTCATCGGCGACGAGCCGCTCGCCGCGACGAAGCGCGTGACGTTCCATCACCTGGCCGCGGAGGCCGCCGGCGAGCGGCTCGACTGGGCCGCCGCCGAGACCGAGGCCACCGCCGGGCTCAAGGTCGCGACCGAGATCGTCGACCGCGCCGCTTTCCTGCGCCTGCTCGCGAGTGCGGCGCTCTACCAGGGCCGCCGCGAGGAGGCCTTCGATCGCGTGACCCAGGGCCTCGGGATGCTCGACGTCACGAAGCACCCGCTCGACGTCGCTTTGCTCCTCTACGTCCGCGGCGCCGCCTACGCGGATGCCGGTCAGCTTGTGGCGTCGACCGAGGCGTTCGAGACGGTGCGCGACATCGTCGAGCGCTACGAGATCCTCGAGCCGCGGCTCCGGGCGCGCGTCGCGGTCGCGCTCGGCACGACCTATCGCCGGCTCGGCCGGACCACGAAGGCGATCGCGTCGTACGAGACGGCCCTCGCGACCGCCTCCCGCGCGAACGAGCTCAAGTTCGCCGCGCAGGGGTTCATGGGGATCGCCATCTCGCACTACGACGCCGGGGACCTCGACGCGGCGATCGCGAGCTACGAACGCGCGCTCGAGCTCTTCGAGCGGGTCGCCGACACGAGCTTCGAGCTCAACGTGCGTCAGTCGCTCGCCTCGATCCACTACCAGCAAGGTCACATCGCCCAGGCCCGCGATCTCGCCGATCGCACCATCGTGCGTGCCGCCGAGGTGGGGGACGAGCACTGGGGTGCGGTGGCACAGGTCGTCCGCGCGCGCGTGCTGCTGAGCGACGGCAAGGCCGACGACGCCAAGCGGATCGCTCGCCAGGCCGAGCGCGTGCTCGCGACCGTCGGCGACCAGATCCAGCGGGCCCACGCGTTGCGCGTCGTGGCGGCCGCGAGCGAGGTCCGCGGCGAGCCGGCCGACGCCGACCGTGCGTTCAAGCAGTCCATCGATCTGCTCTCGTCCATCGATGACCGCGCCGACCTGTCGCTCGCCGCGGCCGAGTACTCGAAGGTGCTCCGCGCCCGCGGCTCGATCGATGAGGCCTTCGCGATGCTGGAGCTCGCCCAGACCCGCCGCTAGCTAGCATCGCCGCGTGCCCCGCGAGTACGCCTCCGAAGAGAACGCGCGTGTCGCCGACCTCCTCGACGAGATCGGCGATCTCCTGGAGCTGAAGGGCGAGAACGTCTTCCGCGCCGTCACGTATCGGGCGGCCGCGCGCGAGATCCGCGACCTGCGCGAGCCGATCCGCTCCATCTACGAGGCAGGTCACCTCGCGTCCATCCCGAAGGTCGGCACGTCGGTCGGCGAGGCGATCGCGCAGTACCTGCAGGGCGGAAAGTCCCGCCGGCACGAGGAGCTGAAGGCCGCGGTGCCGGACGGCCTCCTCACGCTGCTCCGGGTGAAGGGCGTTGGTCCCGCGACCGCGCGGCTCATCAACCAGCACCTCAAGATCACGACGATCGACGAGCTCGAGCAGGCCGCGAAGGACGGCCGCCTGCGCACGCTGCCGAAGATCCAGGCGAAGACCGAGGAGAACATCCTCAAGTCGATCGCCTCGCTGCGGCAGCGCACCGGCCGGTCGCTCATCAACTTCGCGCGGACCGCCGCCGATCGCATGGTGGCCCACCTGCGCGAGACCGCGAACGTCGGCGAGATCTCGGTCTGCGGCAGTCTTCGCCGTTGGAAGGAGACGATCGGCGATATCGATCTCCTCGTCGCGAGCGACAGCGCGGCGCCGATCATGGCCGCCTTCACCGGCGCGCCGAACGTCGAGCGGATCCTCGCGCAGGGCGACACGAAGTCGTCGGTCATCGTCGAGCGCGGGCTTCAGATCGATCTTCGGGTCGTGCCCGCGGCCGCCTGGGGTGCGGCGCTCCTCTACTTCACGGGCTCGAAGGAGCACAACGTCCGGCTGCGCGGCTTCGCGCTCCGGAAGAAGCTTCTGCTCAACGAATACGGCCTCTATCGCGTCGGCGAGGAGAAGTCCGGCACGCCGGTCGCGTCGCGCACCGAGGAAGAGATCTACGCCGCGCTCGGGATGGATTGGATCCCGCCGGAGCTCCGCGAGGACCACGGCGAGATCGACGCCGCGCTCGCGCACGCCTTGCCCGTCCTCGTGCAGGTCGAGGACCTCAAGGGCGACCTCCACACCCACTCGGACTGGACCGATGGCCGCGACACGCTGTCGGCGATGGTCCACCGGGCACGCGACAAGGGCTACGCGTACGTCGCGCTGACCGACCACTCGTTCGGCCTCGGGATGACGAACGGGCTCAACGTCGAACGGATCGCCGCGCGGACGAAGGAGATCGCGAAGCTGAATCAGGAGCTCGCGCCGTTCCGTGTGCTCATCGGGACGGAGGTCGAGATCCGCTCCGATGGCCGGCTCGACTATCCGGATGAGGTGCTCGCGGCCTTCGAGATCGTGACCGCGTCCATCCATTCCGCATTCAATCAACCGCGGGCGCAGATCACGCAGCGGATCGTCTCCGCGATGAAGCACCCGCTCGTGACGGCGATCTCGCATCCGACCGGGCGGCTCCTCGAGCGCCGCGATCCGTACGACGTCGACCTCGACGCGGTGGTCGAGGCCGCGGTCACGACCGGTACCCGGCTGGAAGTGAACGGTGGACCGGAGCGGCTCGACCTGCCGGACTGGGCGGTGCGCAAGGCGGTCGAGAAGGGCGCGACGCTCGTCATCGACTCCGACGCGCACGCGGTCGAAGAGCTGGAGTGGACGGAGTACGGCGCGGCGAACGCGCGACGTGGCTGGGCCACGGCCGACCGCGTCGACAACACCCGCGGCCTCGACGCGGTGCTGAAGCGCAAGGTGCTGTGAGCGCGAAGCGCTTCATCGTGCGCGGGCGCGTGCAGGGCGTGAACTTCCGCGCTGCCGCGGCGCATGAGGCGCAGCGGCACGGGGTCAGCGGGCGGATCTGGAATCGTGAGGACGGTGCGGTCGAGGCCGAGGCGGAGGGCACGGACGACGCGCTCGCGCGCTTCGAGGCGTGGCTGCATCGCGGGCCGTCGCATGCGCAGGTGACGTCAGTGGATGCCGAGCCGCTCCCGGATGAGCCGCACTACCGCGGCTTCTCGATCGGTTAGCGCCGGCGGCGCTTCGGCTTCGGCAGGTACTTCGCGCGCTTGCGCTCGCGGATCCAGGCCGCCTCCAGCGGAGGTAGCCAGACCTCGTAGAGGTACACGAGGATCGCCAGGTCGATGCCGAACAGCAGCGCGGTCAGCAGGAAGGGTGCCTTCGCGATCAGGAAGACGCAGACCATGATGAGCGTGATGACGTTGATCCAGAACGCCCACGGGCGCGCCGTGTCCTCCGCTGGTGCGACGCCGCGCGCGGGCAGGTAATACCACACGATGTTCGCGACGAGCGCGATGCCAAGCGCGATCACCGCCGGCCAGTAGAAGCGGGATTCGCTATTGAACGGCTCGATGAAACGGTGGGCGAAATGCCCGAGGTCGATCGGCACGGGCTACCTATACTACCGAGCGAATCCCGACGACGCCTCGTGATGGAGACGCATGCGCGCACTTCTCTCCGTTGACGACAAGACCGGACTGATCGCGCTCGGGCGAGGGCTGCAGGAGCTCGGGTGGGAGCTCGTGGCGACCGACGGTACGCGCGCTGCGCTCGCTGCGGAAGGCATCACGTCAAAGTCGGTCGAAGACCTCACCGGCTCGCCGACGCTGCTCGATGGCCGCGTGAAGACGCTCCATCCGAAGGTCCACGCGGCGATCCTCGCGCGGCGCGGCAACGAGAAGCACATGGCCGAGCTGAAGGCGCAGGGTATCGAGCCCATCGATCTCGTCGCCGCCAACCTGTACCCGTTCCGCGAGGCCGCGGCGTCGGGCGCGTCGGGGGACGCGCTCCTCGAGAAGATCGACATCGGTGGCGTGACCCTCCTGCGCGCGGCGGCGAAGAACCACTCGGATGTGATCGTCCTGTCGCGGCCCGAGCGATACGGCCCGGTCCTCGAGGAGCTGCGCGAGCGCGGCTCGGTTTCGGTCGAGACGCGGAGGCAGCTCGCCGCCGAGGCGTTCTCGCATACGGCGGCGTACGACGCGGCCATCGCCGCGCAGGTCGCGACCGACGCCGGCGTGCAGTTCCCGGACGAGCTCACGCTCTCGCTTCGCAAGGTGCGCGACCTCCGGTACGGCGAGAACCCGCACCAGCAGGCCGCGTTCTACGCGGTGCGCGGCGAGAGCGGCGCGATGACGACGATGGAGCAGCTCCACGGCAAGGCGACCAGCTTCAACAACATGCTCGACATCAACGCCGCGTGGCGGATCGCCTCCGACTTCACGCAGCCGACCGCGGCGATCGTGAAGCACCAGAACCCGTGTGGCATCGCGTCCGACTTCGAGATCGCGAAGGCGTACCGGAGCGCGTTCCTCTGCGACTCCGTGTCGGCGTTCGGCGGGATCGTCTCGGTGAACCGTCCCGTCACGCGCGAGCTCGCGGACGCGTTGAAGGACACCTTCTACGAGGCGATCATCGCGCCCGTGTACGCGGAGGACGCGCTCCCCATCTTGAAGGAGCGCAAGAACCTCGAGATCTTCGCGGTGAAGGGCTGGGCGCCGCAGCTCCGCGGCCGCCGCGGCGATGGGATGCTCGACTACAAGCGGGTCTCCGGTGGCATGCTCGTGCAGACGCCCGATGAATCGGTGGCCGACGAATCGAACTTCAAGGCCGTCACCGAGCGCAAGCCGACGCTCGAGGAGCTCACCGACCTCATCTTCGCGTGGCGCTGCGTGCGCCACGTCACCTCGAACGGGATCGTGCTCGCGAAGAACCTCATGAGCGTCGGCATCGGGCCGGGGCAGCTCTCGCGCGTCGTCGCGGTCGAGGTCGCGGTGCGCAAGGCCGGGGAAAATGCGCGCCTCGCGGTCATGGCCTCAGACGCGTACTTCCCGTTCCCCGATGGCATCGAGGTCGCCGCACGGGCCGGCGTCACCGCGATCATCCAACCGGGCGGCTCGATGCGCGATCAGATGATGATCGACACCGCGAATCGCCATCGGATGGCGATGCTCTTCACCGGACGGCGGCACTTCAAGCACTAGCGCTCGGCGTTAGCGACCATCCCTCTTGTCAATCTGCTCGCGGGCGCCCTTGGGGAGCGCCCCGTACAGCTCATCAATCTGCCTTGGTTGGGTGATCATCGCATCCGTAATTAGGTTCAGAAGACCGAACAAGGCCTGCGCCGTTTCCGGTTTGTCCTCGATGCTGATTTCGCCCGGGTGAACAGCGTTGTTCCCGATTACCCGAACGACATCAAGAGCCTTCTGTATGCGTGCTGGAAGGCCGTCCCTCACCAACGCAGCGATGTCGTCATTGATGTTCTTTCCGCTTTTCCCTAGCGCAACGCACATCTTCTGAACCGCGAGTCGCAAGAGGGCAGCGCTGGCCCTCGGCGAACGCGCAAACACATCAGCCGCCTCACGGTAGTCGGCAAGGACGTCCTCCGGCATGTCTTCAGACGCTGCTGGTGCTGAATTCGACAGCGGAACAACGAGCGATTGTTCTTGCCACAAAGAATGTTGTTGGCAGTGGGCGCACTTAGAGACCTGGAAGTCTTCTAGCGTCGTCGTAGTCGAATAGCGTTGGCTGCCCTGCGCGAATACGGTCGCGTACCACTGTTGGTCCGCGTATACGTGGCAGTACGGACAATGAAATGCGTCGCGGCCCAGCGCCGGCGGCACGTAATCAGCGATCAACAAATGCTAGCGCTGGCTAGGCGAGCTCCAGGTAGCGGAACGCTTCGGCCTTCTCGAGGCCCCACGCCTTCCCGGTCGCGGCGGCGAACTCATTCATCCGCTCGGCGAGGCGCTTGAAGTCGCTCACCTGGCTCTCGTGCGCCTGCAGCGCGTGGATCTTCGTCTTGATGGTCGTCGAGATGTCGAACCACATGTTCGGTTCCGCGGTGCCGAAGAGGAGCACCCGCGAGACGCGATGATGGGTGAGCCCGTTGGTGAGCTGCTCGGGGAAGAACAGGTGGTCGCGCGCGGCGATCACGCCGTCCAGCGCGGCCCAACCCGCCACCCGATGGTCCGGGTGCATCTGGTACACGCGCCACGGATCAGGGCAGAACACGAGGTCGGGCTTGTGGATGCGGATCTGCTTGCAGACCTCGCCGCGCAGGGCCATCGAGACCTCGGTCTCGCCGTCGTCGTGGCGGAGGAAGACGAACTCGGACGCGCCGGCGCGCCGCCCCGCCTCCTGCTGCTCCTTCTCGCGGATCGCGGCGATCCGCTCGGGCGTCATCTTCGGGTCGTGCGTCCCCTTGTTCCCGCTCGTGATGAGGCAGTACGTGGCGTGCGTCCCCTGCTTCGTCCAGAGCGCGATCGTGCCGGAGCAGCCGAAGTCGACGTCATCCGGGTGCGCGAAGATCGCCATCGCGCGGCGCGGGAGCTCGAATGCGTCGGCCATCAGACCTCCACCGGCTGCATGAGATCGGCGTAGAGCGCGGCGATCGCCTCGCCCACGCGGTGCCACGAGAAGTCCTTCGCCCGCTCGCGCGCGCCCGCGGCGAGCCGAAGCCGAAGTGCTGGATCGAGGAGCACGCGGGCCATCGCCTCGGCGAGGGCGGCATCGTCGCCCGCGGGGACGAGGAGCCCCGATACGTCGCTCTCGATTACGGTCTGCAGCCCGCCGACGCGCGTGCCGACGACCGGCGTGCCGCAGGCCATCGACTCGAGCGCGACGAGGCCGAACGACTCGGTGAGCGACGGAACTGCGCAGAGGTCCGCGGCGTTGTAGAAGAGCGCGAGCCGCGGTTGGTCCTGCGACCCGACGAAATCGACGGTGTGCTCGAGGCGATGCTCGTGGACGAGCCGACGGAGCTCGACGATCTTCTCGGTCTCGGCCTCCGCATCGTCCGCGTCGAGCGCGCCGCCGACGACCAGAAGGCAGATCTCGTCGCGAAGCTCGGGGTATCCCTGGAAGACGAGGCCGATCGCGCGGAGGAGCACGTCGATGCCCTTGATCTGCTCGATCCGGCCGACGAAGAGGATGAGCCGCTCGCATTCGTCGCGGCCGAGCGTCCGTCGCGCGTCGGCCTGACGTATCGGATGGAAGACCTCGGGATCGACGCCGCACGGGATGATCCGGATCTTGCTCGCCGGAGCGGCGTAGAGCTGCTCGAGCTCGCTCGCCTCGATCTCGCTCGCCGCGACGACGGCAGCCGACTCCTGCACCGCACGCCGCTCGATCTCGATGCGCACGTCGCTCTCGGCGTCGACGTCCTCATCCATCACCTCGCGCTTCACGAGCCCGAGGGTGTGGAACATCTGGATCCGCGGCACGCCCCATTTCGGCGCGAGCACCCGGGCGACCTCGGCCGACAGCCAGTAATGCGCGTGGATCACGTCGTAGCGGAGGTCATGCTCGCGGGCGTATGCGTCGACGCCGGCCGTAAACTCGTCTAGCCGGTCGTAGACCTCCATCTTCGGGAGGTACGTGACGGGTCCCGACTCGATGTGGATGACCCGAGCGCCAGGAGCGATCTCCTGGATCGTCGGGTGGTCGTGCTCGCGCTGGCGCGTGTAGACGTCGACCTCGATCCCGCGGCGCGCGAGGTCCCGCGCGAGCTCGCGGATGTAGACGTTCATCCCGCCGGAGTCACGGCCGCCGAGCTTCGCCATCGGGCACGCGTGCACCGAGATCATCGCGACCCGCATCAGCCGCGCTCCGCGTCGAGGCGCCCGAGCCAGCGGTCGTGCGCGCCGAGGTCGTACTTGTATGGCTCGTCGCCGCGTAGGAGGTCGTACGTCGTGTACCCGCGCGCGATCGCCTCGCGGATCGCCCACGCGTGGCTCACGATCCCGACGGAGAGTGACGCGAGCCCGGGATCGTACGCCGCGTTGTAGAGCGAGATGACCGGTCCGAGGGCGAAGCCGAACAGCACGGCGGCGTCCGCGCCATCGAACGTCAGGACGCCGAGCCGGAGCCGATCGAGCGGCGCGAGGGCGTCGGCGATGTCCCGGAACAAGCGTTCGACCTCAGGCGTCATGAAGTCGGCCTTCTCGCCGCGGCTCACCCGGTGGAGCGCGAAGAACCGGTCGAGGACCGCCGCGCGCTCGGCGTCCGAAGCGAAGCGGAAGGTCGCCGGACCCGCGGTCTCGAGCCGCCGCACCTTGCGCCGGAGCTCGTGCCGTTCCTTCTTGCCCAGCGACTGGACGTAGACCGCGTAGTCATCGGGAAGATCGAGGACCGGCGAGACGGTCTGGCGCGCGCGCGTCACGCGGAATCCCGCCGCGGCGAGCACCGCGCTCATCGCCTCGAGCGTCGGGCGTTCCTCGGGGACGTACTCGAGCCGCACCGCTGGCGGGCGCTGCGATGCGATCCAGCGCGCGACTGTGGTCGCGACGTCGCGCTCGTGACCGGCACTGGCGACGAGATCCTGCTCGTCGGTGAGCTGGCCGCCGGCGAAGGTCACGGTGCCGTCGGCCTCGCGCGCGAGCGCCGCGACGCCGTGCTCGCCGACGGCCAGCGTGATCGGCGTCGATCGCTCGTGGGCGCGGACGACCGCGATCCATTCGGGGGTGAGGAAGATGCTTGGGGGCTGACGCTGCGCAGCGAGCGCGGACCAGGCCGAGGCGATCTCGGCCGGCTCGCGCTGAATACAGGCGGCGTCGCTCTCCCGGGAAACGAGGGTCACGAGCCGAGTCTATTTCGGTTGGACGCCACGCTCCGTCAACCCGTTTACGCTCCGCGCCATTCCGTACCGGGTCGTCATTGCGCCGCAATCCTTCAAAGGGAGCGCCGATGCGGTCGCCGTCGCGGCCGCGATCGCGCGCGGCGTCCGGCGCGTCCGACCCGACGCGCAGCTCGACGAGCTCCCGCTCGCCGATGGCGGTGAGGGCACGGTCGCGGCGCTCGTGCGCGCCACGAAGGGGCGGATTCGCACCGCTCGCGTCCACGATCCGCTGCTTCGCGAGATCGATGGGCAGTGGGGGGTCCTCGGGGACGGAACGACCGCGGTGGTCGAGATGGCGGCCGCGAGCGGACTGACGCTCCTACATGAGGGCGAGCGCGATCCGCGGATCACCTCGACGCGCGGCACCGGCGAGCTCATCCTCGCCGCGGCCGTGAGCGGCGCGCATCGCATCGTCATCGGCATCGGCGGCAGCGCGACAAATGATGGCGGCGCGGGAATGGCGCGCGCCCTCGGCTACCGGTTCGTCGACGCGAACGGCAGGGATCTTCCCGAGGGTGGAGCGGCACTCGCGCGCCTCCACCACCTCGAGGGCCAGACCGACCCACGCCTTATCCGGCCCGCGATCGAGGTCGCGTGCGACGTGCGCAATCCGCTCCTTGGGCCCGAGGGCGCATCCGCGATCTACGGGCCGCAGAAGGGTGCGACGCCGACGATGGTCGCCGAGCTCGACGCGGCGCTCGCGCGGTACGCCGACGTCATCGAGGACTTCGTCGGCCGCAACGTCCGCGATGTCCCCGGGGCCGGCGCTGCCGGCGGCCTCGGTGCCGGACTGCTCGCGTTCCTCGACGCGCGCTTGCGCTCAGGCGCCGACCTCGTGCTCGATGCGACGAAGTTCGCCTCGCGGATCGCCGGCGCGGACCTCGTGATCACGGGTGAAGGACGCGTCGACGCGCAGAGCGCGTACGGGAAGCTCACCCAGGCGGTGACGCGCGCGGCACGCGACGCGGGCGTGCGCGCGGCCATGATCGTTGGCGGCACGGCGCCCGGCTATGAAGCGTTGTTGTCGCAAGGCCTCGAGGCGATCGAGGTGAGCACGCCGGACGGGATGCGTGTTGGGGATGCGATGCGGAACGCCGAACGGCTCATCGAGGATGCGGCCGCGAGACTGGCGGAGCGGCTAGGGCGTTGAAGTCGAGCGCGCGGTCTCAGTCGGGATCGGGAACGCGCGCGTCGGCGGCAAGACGAGGTCCTTGCCGAAGATGGCGGTCGAAGGCACCTCGCTGAGGAAGCGAAGGATCCCGTTCGCGATTCCCTTGGCAACGGTGTCTGCGTCACCGATCATCAGCGCACGATCGTCGTCGTTGCTGATGAATCCCATCTCGAGGACGAGCGAGGGCGTGAATGGCGAAGTCGCCGAGCGGTACCGCGACCACGTCAGTCCGTAGTACCCAGTCATTGATTTTGTAACGCCAAAAAAGTCATAGGCGAGTCCGGTCGCAGCTGCGTATTCCTCGGTGAGGTCGCGCTGGAACTCGTCTTCGTAGGGCCCCCGACGAACGGCATGCGCGATCTTGAATCCGCTCTTCTCACCCACACCGTCGCTGTCGGCGTGCAGTGCAACGAACGCATCTGCGACGTACCCGGCGGGGATCGTTGTGGGAAGGATGTCGACGGCCAACCCTTGGCTCTTGAGTAGCGTGGCGACGCGCTTTGCGATGTCGAGGTTGATGTCGACCTCGTTATGCCCATCCCAGCTCGCGCCGGTCTGGGTCTCGAGCCGCTGGAGCTCCGGCGGGACGTTGTCGGTCATCCAGTGTCCGGCCTGGATCCCGACCCGACGCGGGCCATCCGGCACCTTCGGCGGCGCGATCCGCACGTAGCCGGGCGGATCGCCTGACTTCGCCGGCAGGATCGTCACGGCGCCGACCGGTCCGAGCAGCGTGTCTTGGTAGACCATCGGATCCGCGGTCGGTTGCGCGTAGATGTTGGAACTGGCGAACTGCCAGACCCCACTCACGATCGCGCCGCTCGCGACGAGCAGCGCCGCGATCAGCAGCACGCGCGCAATGTGCCGTTCCATCGGCAAATGCTAGGCGTCACACCTTCCGCTAGCGTTGCGAAACGTGATCGAACGCACGCCTGGCCTCGAGCTTGTGCGTATCACGGAAGCCGCGGCCATCGCCGCGTCGCACTGGATGGGCCACGGCGATAACAACCAAGCCGACCGGGCGGCCGTGGAAGCGATGCGCAAGACGATGGACGAGATGTCGTTCCACGGGCGGATCGTCATCGGCGAAGGCGAGCGGGACGAGGCGCCGATGCTCTACATCGGCGAGAAGGTGGGGAAGGGTGTCGGGCCGGAGGTCGACATCGCGGTCGACCCGCTCGAAGGCACGAACCCCGTGGCCAAAGGTCGCGCGAACGCGATCGCGGTGCTCGCGGTCTCCGAACGCGGCGGCCTGCTGCACGCCCCCGACACGTACATGGAGAAGCTCGTCGTCGGTGGCCCCGCGAAGGGCAAGGTCGATCTCGACCGGCCGGTCACGGAGAACCTGAAGATCATCGCAAAGGCGCTGAATCGCGAGGTCGACGACCTCACTGTCGTGATCCTCGATCGGCCGCGGCACGCGAAACTGATCGAGGATGTGCGCAACGCTGGTGCGCGCATCAAGCTCATTGAGGATGGCGACCTCATGGCCGCGATGTCCGTGGCCGTCTCCGGCACCGCGGTCCACGCGGTGATGGGGACCGGAGGCGCGCCCGAGGGCGTCCTCGCGGCCGCCGCGCTCCGCGCGCTCGGTGGCGAGATCCTCGGCCGCTTGAAATTCCGGAACGACGAGGAGCGCGCTCGCGCGAAGAAAATGGGGATCACCGACGAGAGCCGGATCTACCGGACCGAGGATCTCGCGAGCGGCAACGACATCCGCTTCGTCGCGACCGGCGTCACCGATGGTGAGCTGCTCCGCGGCGTGCGGTTCTTCCCGCGCGGTGTACGGACGCATTCGGTGCTGCTGGACGAGACCCGCGGCCGGGTTCGGTTCATCGACACCCAGCACTTCGATGATCCGAAGAACCCGCCGATCATCCGGGCGTTTCCGAACAGCTAGCAGAGCCTGTCGATTCTCTATTGACGCGGCCGTTGGGCCATCCTATCGTGCCCCCCCATGCCCCAGGTGCGAAGCCGCATCCGGCGACCCGCGCCGGTCTCGGCGGCTTTGCGACAGATCGGGGAGCGGATCCGAAAAGCGCGCACTGAAGCCGGGCTGAGCCAGGCGCAACTTGGCACTCCGCACTTCACGCGTGCGTATGTGAGCGCGATCGAGCTCGGCAAGGTGCGCCCAGCGGTGAAGTCACTTGAGTTCTTGGCCGACAAGCTCGGGAAGCCGGCTTCGTACTTCCTGGAAGACGAAGCGGCGGAGAAGCGTCGGACAGAACGCGTCGCGCTCGTCGCTAGAAGCAATCAGCTGATATCTGAAGGCAAAGCGACCGAAGCAATTGCGCTGCTCGAGAGCATCGTGAAACGCCCGGTAGCTCCCGCTGAACGTGCGACGCTTCAGCGTTCGCTAGGGCGCGCATACACACAGGCTCAGCGCGCCTCCGAAGCTAGTGCCGTTCTCAACGACGCCTTGCGCTTCTTCAAGGGATCAAACGACGAGGAACAAATCGCTCGGACGCGCGCGCAGCTCGGTGCGGCAATGCTTGAGCTCCGAACTTACGCTGAGGCGCAGCAGGAGTTGGAAAGCGCGCTGGCATACATGTCAAAGGTCGATGTCAAGGACCCTCTTCTCAAGGTTCACATCCTCTATAACCTCGGTGTCAGCTTTTACATGCGCGGCGACTACCGGGCGGCCGCGCAGCAGTTCGATCGTGCTGCCCGTGAGGGTGCGGACGTCGGCGACATCCGTTGGCAGGCCGGCTTGTTCGCCGGCATGGGCATGTCGTACTCCAAACTCGAAGATTTCGAAGCCGCGGTCATGTATCTCCGCAAGAGCGAAGCGCTGTTCGAGGCCATCAACAACAAGGGCCGCGCCGTCGAGAGTCGCCTTCGCGCGGCCCTGTCCCTGCGTGCGCTAGCCCAGCGTTCGAAGGCCGATGAACTCTTGACTAGTGCGCTGCAGGACGCTCGCGCGCTAAGGCTTGAGCGCCTTGAGGTTGAGATTGCGAGCTATCAGGCGGCGTATTGGGGCGAGGACGGCAGAGTGGACGAAGCGGATGAGTTGGGGTCTCAGGCGCTGAGGACCGCCGAACGCCTAGGCGACTCCTTGCTGCGACTGATCGCACAGCTGAATCTCGCGAAGGCTGTTCGGAAGACCGATCCAAAACGCGCGGAGAAACTCCTACGCGGTGCTGCGGCGGCAGGGCGCGACTCGCACGGCCTCGATTACGCGAGCGTCTACAACGAACTCAGCGAACTACTCGCTCAGAACGGTCTGGCCGAGGAGGCCCTTCATTATTCACGTAGGGCGTACGAAACCGAGCGAAAGAAGACGGGGGGAAAGCAATGATCTCGCTGCGTTTCATCGCATTGGCATTCATCGTCTCCGCATCGCGCTTCGCAACGGACATCTGCCCGGGGGTCGTCGGCTAGTTCGACTGACGCTCCGTCGCGGTCAGCACATTCCGTAGAAGCAGGGCGGCCGTCACGGCGCCAAGGCCGCCAGGCACCGGGCTGAGCGCGCCCGCGACAGCGGCGACGCTCTCGAGCTCGACGTCGCCGGCGAGTCCGTTCGGGGTCATGTTGATGCCGGCGTCGATCACCGTCGCGCCCGGCTTGACCATCGAGCCGGTGAGGAACCCCGGACGACCGATCCCGACCACGACGATGTCGGCACCCTGCGTCAGCTTCTCGAGGCGCTTCGTCCGACGATGCGCGATCGACACCGTCGCGTTCTCGGCGAGGAGCAGATACGCGGCCGGCCGGCCGATGACGGTGCTCCGGCCGATGATCACCGCGTGCGCGCCCTCGAGCGGCACTTCGTAGAACTTCAGGAGCTCGACGACGGCGTCCGCCGTGGATGGCACGAACCGTGGCCGTCCGTCCGCGAGGAAGCCCATGTTGAACGGATGCATCCCCTCGACGTCCTTCGCGATCGCGATGTGATCGATGATGTGCGCCTCGTCGAGCGCACCGGGAAGGGGCGTGAGCAGGAGGATCCCCTTCACCGTTGGGTCCGCGGAGAGCTGCTCGAGGTGGGCGATGAGCTGCGTCTCCGAGGCGTCGCGGGGCAGGACCGCGTCGATCGCCTCGATCCCGGAATCCTTCGCGCTCCGCTCCAGCCGCTGCACGTACGAGTGCGCGGCCGGATCGCCGCCGACGCCGACGATCGCGAGCTTCGGGTGCGCGTTGCGTGCCCGGAGCCGCTCGGCCCGCGCCCGATTCTCGGTCTTGATCTTCTCCGCGAGCGGCCGACCGTAGAGGAGCCGCGCCATTAACGCGCGATCCGCGATTCCACGAAGTCGGTTATGCGCTTGCGCTGCGCGTCAGCGCCGTCGACCGCGAGGTCGAGATCCTCGGAGAGCGCCTTCACCTGTGCCGCGTCGTTGATGGACGCGAGGTTGATCATCACGTTGAGCGCGGCGCCGCGGAGCGCGGTCTCGGCGAGGAACGCACCGACCCCGATGTCGCTGATCGTCGCGGTGGCCGCGCGCTCGACCGTCCGCTCGCAGAGGTCGAGCAAGCGACGGCTCGTCTTGGCGACCTCGAGCGGAACGCGCGATGCGGCGAGCAGGGCGGCCTGGATCCGTTCGGCCCGCGCGCGCTTCTCGTCGTCGGTCGCTTTCGGCAGCTTCATCGCCGCGCTCACCTGCGCGTACGCCGCGCTATCGTCGTCGACGAGCCGGATGAAGTCCGTCCGCAGGCTGTCGGCATCGGCGATGAGCGCCGTGGTCGCCTCGCCCTTCTCCTTGCGCTCGGCGATGCGACCGACCATCGCCGCGAGCGCCGCGCCCATCGCGCCGGCGTACGCGGCCGCGCTCCCGCCACCGGGGACGGCCGCAGACGATGCGAGGTCGTCGCCGAAGGCGCGCAGGGTCCGCTCAACGAGGCGATCGGTCATGGGGATCGGCCCAAGTTTACGTGCTACATTCGTCACCTCGCGCTTTCATCCAGAGAGGCTGAGGGAACGGCCCGTTGACGCCTCGGCAACCGGCGGAGCCCCGCTGCGGTGCCACTTCCGTCCTTGGACACCAAGGGAAGATGAAAGGGGACGTGGCCTTTGGCATCGCTCGCGTCGCTCCTCCGTCAGGGGGAGTTCGTCGTCACCGCAGAGCTGAATCCACCCAAGAGTGCCGCCGCGTCCGTCGTGCGCCGTCGCGCGGATCTCTTGAAGGGCGTCGTTGACGCGGTGAACCTCACCGATAGCAACCGCGCGAACGTCGCGATGGCCGCGATCCCGGCGGCGATACTCGTCCGCGACGCCGGTGTCGAGCCGATCGTGCAGGTGACCGGACGCGATCGGAATCGGATCGCGCTGCAGGCCGACCTCCTCGGCGCGGCGGCGCTCGGTCTCCCCAACTTCCTGTTCATGACCGGCGACGATCCGAAGCAGGGCAACCATCCTGATGCGGTGCACGTCAAGGATCTCGATGGCCTCGAGCTCGTGCGTGCGGCCGCGTCGCTGCGCGACGGCAAGCTTCTCAACGGCGATGAGGTGAAGCAGCCGCCGCGGTACTTCATCGGCGCGACCGCCTCGCCGGCCGACCCGAAGGACGTCGACCGCACCCTCGAGAAGATCGCGGCGGGGGCGCAGTTCCTGCAGAGTCAGCCGGTCTTCGATCCGGCGCCGTTCAGCCAGTGGCTCGCAGAGATTCGCAGGCGCGAGCGGGACGTCGCGATCCTCGCCGGCGTGCTCGTGCTGCGCTCCGTCGAGCAGGCCGACCGTCTCGCGAAGGTCCCCGGCATCACCATCAGCGATGCGATCCGCAAGCGCCTGCGCGACGCTGCTGATGCGGAAGCCGAGGGCATCGCGATCGCGATCGAGACCGTGCGCGCGCTTCGCGCCCTGCCCGGCGTGAACGGCATCCATCTCTACGCGATCGAGTGGCCGGAGGCCATCCCGCTCGTCGTGCGGGGCGCCGGCCTGCTCCCGCGACCGACAGTGAAAGAGGTAGCGACAGCGTGAAGAGCACCGTCATCGGCGCATTCCCGAAGATCAGCGACCAGCCCGGCGGCCAGGAGCTGCGGCAGGCGCTCCACAAACAGGATCGCGGCGAGCTCAAAGACGCGGAGCTCGACGCGGTGTACGACACGGTGACCGCGAGCGCGATCGCGCAGCTCGAAGCGGCGGGGATCGACGTCATCAACGACGGGCAGATCCGGTGGGACGATCTCCTCGCGCCGTTCGCGAGTGCCTGGAAGGGCGTGAAGCGAGGTCCGCTCGAGCGCTTCTACGACAACAACACGTACTTCCGCCAGCCGACAATCGAGGGCCCGATCTCGAGCGACGGTCGGACGCTCGTGCGGGCCTACACCTTCGCGCGATCGAAGACGACGCGTGACCTGAAGGCTGCGGTCGCCGGTCCGATCACGTTCGCGACGCTCGCGATCGACAAGCATTACCGCGCGCTCGAGGACCGTGTCCTCGCCGTCGCCGATGCGATCGCGGCCGACGTGAAAGGCCTCGGTGCCGCCGGCGCCACGCTCGTCGACGTCGAAGATCCCGGCCTCGTCTACGCGCCGCAGCACATCGAGCTGGCGCGCGAGGCGTACAAGCGGATCGCGGCGACGGGCGTGCCGATCGCAATACAGGCGTACTTCTTCCCGGCGGACCGGATCGTCGAGGCGCTCGCGTCGTTCCCCGTGGCGCAGATCGGCATCGACGTGCGCTCGCGCGAGACCACGGCGCTCCGTCGCCTCGACGTCTTCAAGGGGAAGACCGTCGTCCTCGGCGTCGTCGACGCGCGCAACACACGGCTCGAGACCGCGAGCGAGCTCGGGAAGCTCGCCGACGAGGCGCTGAAGCTCGTACCGAGCGACAGCCTCTGGCTCGCGCCGACCACCGGCCTCGAGTACCTGCCCCACGACGTGGCGACCAAGAAACTGGCGGCGCTCGCGGAAGCGGCGCGCGGAGGGGTGCCCGCATGACGAACGACAACATCCTGCTCACGACCGCGGTGGGGTCGTTCGGGAAGCCCGACTACCTGCAGAAGGCCCGCAACCAGAACGCCCGCGGGAAGCTCGGTGCGGCCGAGCTCACTGAGCTCGAGCGCAAGGCGACCCTCGAGTGGATCCGCGTCCAGGAGGAGATTGGCCTCGACATCCTGGTCGACGGCGAGATGTACCGCGGCGACATGGTCGCGTACTTCGCCGACCTCCTCGACGGGTACAGCGAGGGCGGCCTCGTGCGCTCGTACGGCAACCGCTACTACCACAAGCCCGTCATCTCGGGGAAGCTCGCTCGGCCGAAGCCGATGACGGTCGAGTGGTGGCAGTACGCGCAGTCGCTCACCGACAAGCCGGTGAAGGGCATGCTCACCGGCCCGTACACGATGCTCGACTGGTCGTACAACGAGGCCTACCCCACGCGGCGCGACGCCGCCCTCGCGCTCGCCGAGGTCGTGCGGCAGGAGGCCGAGGACCTCGACCGCGCCGGCGCGAAGTACATCCAGATCGACGAGCCCGCGATCCACGCGCGACCGGAGGAGCTCGAGATCGCGATCGAGGCCATGGGGATCGTCACCCAGAACCTGAAGGCGAAGACGATCTCCCACATTTGCTACGGCGACTTCGCCGCGATCTACCCGGGCATCCTCGACCTACCGGTCGATCAGCTCGACCTCGCGATGGCGAACTACGACTACCGCTGGCTCGACCTCATGGACCGCCAGCCGTTCACGAAGGAGATGGCGATCGGCATCGTCGACGTGCATACGCATGAGATGGAGTCGGTCGCCGAGGCGGCCGACGGGATCCGCAAGGGGCTCAAGTACGTGAGCGCGGACAAGCTCCTCCCGCATCCGGACTGCGGCCTCAAGACGCGTCCGGTCGACGAGTCGATCGCCAAGTGCAAGGTCGTGGTCGAAGCGACGAAGGTCGTGCGGAAGGAGCTCGCGAAGAAAGCCGTGCCTGCCTAGACGAATGCCTTCGGCTGCAGGCGGCGGAGCACCCCGCGGTCGCCCTCGAACAGCACCCGCGCGGTCGCGAGCCGGGTCCGTCCAGGCCAGGCCGGGGCAGCCGGGTCACGCGATGTTCTACGTCCAGGTCGGCGACATCGATGCGAAGCTCGCGCAGATCGAGCGTCTCGGCGGCCGGACCGTGATGAAGCGCATGGCCGTACCGGATGGTCCGACGATCGGGCAGTTCGCGGATCCGGAGGGCAACGTCGTCGGCCTCTGGATCCCGCGACCGCGCTAGGCTGCGGCGCGCATGGCGACTCCGCTCGACGAAGCCACCGAGCTGCTCCAGACGATGATCCGCAACCAGTGCGTCAACGACGGCCGTCCCGAGTCGGGCGGCGAGGTCCGGAACGCGCAGACGCTCGGCGCGTACCTCGCCGGTCCGGGCGTCGATATCGAGCAGTACGAGTCGCGTCCGGGGCGGGGCAGCATGGCGATGCGTCTCGAAGGAAGCGACAAGAAGGCGCCATCACTCTTGCTGATGGGACACATCGACGTCGTGCCGGCCGACCCGAGCGGCTGGAAGCGCGACCCGTTCTGCGGCGACCTCGTCGCTGGCGAGGTGTGGGGTCGTGGCGCCATCGACATGCTGAGCATCACCGTGACGATGGCGGTCGCGGTGAAGAAGCTGCTCCGCGAGGGCTGGAAGCCGAAAGGCACGCTCATCTTCAGTGGCATGGCCGACGAGGAAGCGCTTGGGACGTGGGGCGCGAAGTGGCTCGTCGACAACAAGTGGGATGACGTGAAGGCGACCGCGGTGCTCACCGAGTCCGGTGAACCGCCGCTCCCGATCCAGACGAAGGGCGGCCCGAAGGCGGTGATGGTCGTCGGCGAGAAGGGCTCGCACTGGGTCGGCCTCAAGGTGAAAGGCACACCCGGACACGGCTCGATGCCGTACAAGACCGATAACGCCCTTGTGAAGGCCGCAGAGGTCGTGAAGCGCATCGCCGCCTATCAGCCGAAGCGGCACCTCGACGGGCCGTGGCGTGAGTTCGTCGAGGCCATGCAGTTCGAGGAGCCGCTCGCGTCAGGCCTGCTGAGCGATGCAGCCTTCGCGCAGACGGTCGCACAGCTGCCGGTCGGGCTCGCGAGGACGTTCGACGCGTCCGTGCACACGACCTTCTCTCCGAACATCCTCCACAGCGGACAGAAGACGAACATCATCCCCGACAGCGCGCTCCTGCAGATCGACATCCGCACGGTCCCCGGCGAGGAGGGCGAGCAGGTGCGGGCGATGCTCCGCGAGGCGATCGGCGACCTCTGGGACCAGGTCGAGATCGTCGATGAGGACAGCAACCCGGCGAGCAGGTCGAAGACCGACTCGGCCATCTTCCAGGTGATGCGCAACGTGACCCGCAAGGTGCTGAAGGGCGCGGAGATCGTGCCCTCGTTCACGATCGGTGCGACGGACTCGCGCTTCTTCCGCCGCAAGGGCGTGCCCGCGTACGGCTACAGCGTGTACAGCTCGAACATCCCGTTCGACGACTTCATGACGATGTTCCACGGTCGCAACGAGCGGATCGACCAAGGATCGTTGCAGCTCATGTTCGATCTCTACGAGCAGACCGCGCGGGAGTACCTGAGCTGACCGACGCCCGCCTCGCCGCGTTGCTCCTCATCGCGGCCGCGGTCACCGGCGTCTTCGCGGCCACGGTCCCGCCCGGCCGCGTCTTCATGTCACCGCTGCCCGAGTACCTCCGGATCATCCGCGAGAACGAGTGGCGGTGGCGTGTCTCGGCGTGGGGCTTCGCCGTGGCGACCGTTCTTATGGCGATCGGCCTTCTGCTGGCGACCTCGGTGGGGCCGGGGCGGCTCTACGCGGGCGCGGCGTTCGTCGCGTTCGTGGTCGTCGCTCCGTGCTGGCTCGGCACGCTGGCGCTTCGGCTCGAGCTCACGATCGCGGCCGCGCGCGGAACGGTCGACCAGACCACGTATGACGCGATCGGCAAGTGGAGCACGTCGATGTACGGGTTCTTCATGGTCGGCGGGTACGCGGCGGTAGCGCTCCTCGGCGCCTCGCTCATCGGCGAGCCGCGGATCCCGCAGTGGACAGCCTGGCTCGTCGCCGCATTCGGTGCCGTCGCGATGATCTGGTTCTGGATCGGCCGGCCGCGTATGTTCGGGATGCGAGGCGTGTTCGATCTCCCCGTGCTCGTCAACCTCGTGCCGCTGTTCGTCGCGATCCCGATGGCTGCCGATGGCCTTTCGCCCATCTTCTGAGCCGCGCTAGGCTGGCGTGAGTCCGATCGGGAGGTTCGATATGGCGAAGGTCGAGATCACCACCACAACTGTCGCAACGACCTGTGCCTGCGGCCACTGCTGCGGCCAGTGCTGCTCAGGGACGAAGACCGAAACGTCCAAGTAGTGCCGACCAGGCGCGTGATCCGCGCCTTCCTCGCATTCGAGGCGGCCACGTTCATCGTCGCGGCGCTCGTGCACGCCGGCATCTTGACGAATGCGGATCCGCACGAGGCGGCCGCGACGGGTGAGAGCGTCATCGCGATCGCGCTCGTCATCGGTCTCACGCTCACCTGGACCGGTCTGCTCTCGGTCGCGACGATCGGCATTCTCGCGCAGGGGTTCGCGCTCTTCGGCACGCTCGTCGGCATCCTCACGATCATCGCCGGTGTCGGCCCGCAGTCATGGCCCGACATCTCGTATCACGTCGCGATCAGCGTCGTCCTGCTCGTCGGGGTCGTCGTCGCGAGCCGGAGGCTCGCCTAGCCGCGCCAGCTACGCCGGCTGCGGGCGGTGTTCGGCCGGTTGGAGTGCGACCACTTCTGTGATGTCGTCGCGGGTCGCCTGCCGGCCGGACGCGCGGCGGGCGCCGCGGTCTGCGCCAGGCCGGCTTCGATCTTCAGGCGCTTCGAGCTTCCAGGCCGGCCACCCTGACCGGTGGGACGGGCCGCTCGAGAGATCCTTCAGGTCCCGTAGAGGTCGAGCACCTCGCGGCGGAAGCTGACCTTCGCCTTTTTCTTCAGGACCTCGAACTCGTCGACGTCCCACGGCCCGACGAACGTCACCGCGACGCCGGCCTTCCCGACGCGGCCGGTGCGGCCGACGCGGTGGGTGAACGTCTCGGGATCCTCCGGCAGGTCGTAGTTCACGACGTGGCTGATGTCCTCGATGTGGAGCCCGCGCGCCGCGACGTTCGTCGCGACGAGCATCGGGAGCGAGCCGTCCCTGAAGGCATCGAGGGTGCGCTCGCGCTCGCGCTGGCTGAGATCGCCGTGCAGGGCCTCGACCTTGTGGCCGCGCCGCTGCAGCGCCTCCACGAGCTTGTCCACGCCGCGCTTCGTGTGGCGGAAGATGAGCACCTGATCGATGTCGTACTTCTTGAGGAGCTCCTCGAGCGCTTTCACCTTGTCCTCGTCGAGGACCTCGATGTAGATCTGCTCGATCGCTGCGAGGTTCACCCGCTCCGGCTCGATCGCGACCTGCGCCGGATTCTTCGTGAAGCGCCGCGCGAGGTCCTGGACCTCGCCCTGAAGCGTCGCGCTGAAGAGCGCGGTCTGGCGGTTCGTCGGGCACTTGCTCAGGAGCCGCTTCACTTCCGGGGCGAAGCCCATGTCGAGAAGCCGGTCGGCCTCATCGAGGATGACGACCCGCAGGGCCGAGAGGTCCAGCGTGCCGCGCTCGATGTGATCGAGGAGCCGGCCTGGCGTCCCAACGACGATCGTCGAGCCGCGCTTGAGCGCGCGCTCCTGCGGGACGTACGAGACGCCGCCGTAGATCGCGACCTCGCTCGAGTGCATGTACTTGCCGAGCGACCCGAACTCGCGCGTCACCTGGACGCAGAGCTCGCGCGTCGGGACGACGACGAGCGCCTGCGGCTTGCGCAGGGCAGGCTCGATGAGCTGCAGGATCGGGATCGCGAACGCGGCGGTCTTGCCGGTCCCGGTTTGCGCTTGGGCGAGCACGTCACGGCCTTCGAGCATCAACGGGATGGTCTTCGCCTGGACGGGCGTCGGGGCCATGAAGCCAAGGTCATCGATCGCCTTCGCGATGCGGGGATGGATCTCGAGTTCGCCGAATCGTCCGCTGTCCGCTTGGACCGGTTTCTCAGCTGCCAGGGTCAAAATTTCTCCTACGAGCTATAAAAAAGAGGCCAGACCGAAATCGGTCCGACCCCCCACGAGTGCCCGATGTCCGTGTATGTACGACCCGAAGTGTACCGGAATCCGTTCGCGAAAGCGACCTTTGCGTCATGTGACACGGTCATCGGGTCAGGAGAAGCACGACGACAGCGTGCGCCCGGACGACGAGCTCGGCGCGTCCCACTGGCAGCCTTCTTACAGATACGAGCGCAGAGGAGTTGGTCATGAACGGGGCGTATCGCAACCAACCGACCAAGGGCGCCTTCCGTGGTGAGTCGTGGGGTGATCTCGCGAAGCTGATGCGCCTCGTTCCACTGACCGCTCAGGACCGGGATGCGATCGCACGTGACCTGCGCCCCGCGCTATACCTCACCGCGCCGCTTCCGGAGCTCCGCGAGGATCGCGCTGGTCGATGAGGTCCCGAGCCGGCTAGCTCCGGCCTCGATCATCGCGAGCGCCTCATCGAGCGTGCGGATCCCGCCCGAGGCCTTCACGCCGAGCTTGTCGCCGACCGTCTGGCGGAGGAGCCGCACGTCCTCGACGGTGGCGCCCTCGGGTCCGAACCCGGTCGACGTCTTCACGTAATCGGCACCGGCGGCGGCCGCGATCTGCGCCGCGATGACCTTCTGCGCGTCGTCGAGGTAGCTCGTCTCGAGGATCACCTTCACGGCGGCCTCGTTCGCGTGCGCGAGCCCCACGACCGACGCGACCTCGCGCTCGACCGTCGGGTAGTCCTTGTCGATGAGCGCGCCGATGTTGATCACCATGTCGAGCTCCGTCGCGCCGTCCTTCAGCGCCGTCGAGGCCGTGGCGACCTTCACCTCCGGCGCCTGCCCACCGTGCGGGAACCCGATGACCGTGGAGACATCCACGCCGCTGTCCTTCAGCAGCCGGGCGGTGACCGGCACGTAGAACGGCTTCACGCAGACGGACGCGATGTGCTCCTTGCGCGCGATCGCGCACGCCTCGACCACATCGCGCTCGGTCTGCGTCGGTTTCAGTACCGCGTGGTCGATCATCGCGGCGAGCTCGGGGACGGTCGGGAGCTCCATCACCCGAAGTATCGGCCACGTATGCTCGACGTGTGCCTGGCTCCTTCCGCGTCGCGCGGCTGTTCGGGATCGAGATCCGGATCCACATCTCGTGGGTGGTCATCTTCGCGATCGTCCTCTACTCGCTCTGGGCGGACGAGTTCACGCACTTCGCGTGGTCGGATGAGAAGCGGGTCATCGTGTCGGTCATCACCGCGCTCCTCTTCTTCTGCTCGATCCTCGCCCACGAGCTCTCGCACTCCCTTGTCGCGCGGCGCTTCAAGATGGCCGTCTCCTCGATCACGCTGTTCCTGCTCGGCGGCGTCGCGAATCTCCGGCAGGAGCCACCGAGCGCGAAGGCGGAGTTCTTCATGGCGGCGGCCGGACCCGGGATGAGCGTCCTCATCGGGCTGCTCGGCCTGGCCATCTCGTACGGGGCGGACGCCTCGGGCATCGCCTCGCTGCAACCGGTGTCCGCCGTCGCTGGCTACCTCGGCTTCATCAACCTCGTGCTCGCCGGGTTCAACCTGCTCCCGGGTTTCCCGCTCGACGGTGGCCGCGTCCTCCGCTCGATCATCTGGGGGATCCGCAAGGACCGCGCGAAGGCGACGGGCATCGCGGCGCGCGGCGGGCAGCTCGTCGCCGGTCTCTTCGTGCTCTGGGGGCTCGTGCAATTGCAGTCGGGCGAGAACGCGCTCTGGTTCTGGCCGTTCCTGCTCGCGTACTTCCTCTACAACGCCGCGACGCAGTCGCTCCAGCAGGAGAAGCTCGGCGGGCTCGTCGCCGGGACGCGCGTCGCACCGCTCATGAACGTCTCGTTCGCATCGGCGGATCCGCGCTCGACGGTCGCGACCATCGTCCGTGACCTCATGCTTCCGCGGAACGTGCGTGCGGTGCCCGTCGTTGCCGGGGGCGACTTCCTCGGACTCGTCACGACCGACGACGTACGAAAGATCGAGCACGATCGGTGGGCGACGACCCCGATCGAGCAGGCGATGACGCCGTCGGACAAGCTCGCGAAGCTCGCCCCCGAGGATGACCTCATGAAGGCGCTCGAGCGCTTCGGCGACACGTCGGTCCTGCCGGTCGTCCGTGACGGCCGGCTCGTCGGGCTCCTCGATCGCGAGGGCGTGGTGAGCTACATCCGGATGCGCGACATGTTCGCCCAGGGTCGGTGACGCGAATCAGCGAGCCACCCGTGATCCCGATGCTCGCGTACGAAGATGCCGGTCGGGCGGCGGACTGGATCTGCCGCGCCTTCGGCTTCCGCGAGGAGCGGCGCTTCACCGACAAGGCGGGCACCGTGACCGATGTCGTCCTCGAGCGAGCCGATGGCGCGACGGTCCTCGTCGGTCACCCGAACGACGCGTACGAAGGCCCGCGCAAGCACGCCGAGCATTGCGCGACCGCCGCGAAATGGTTGGACCGCCCGGTCATCGTCGATGGGCTCGTCGTCTACGTCGACGACATCGAGGCGCACCACGCGGCCGCGGTCGCCGCCGGCGCGCGGATCATCTCGGGGCTCGAGACGAATCCGCTCCAGCGGCAATACCGCGTCGAAGATCTCGAAGGCCATCGTTGGATGTTCGCTACGCGCGCACGCTAGTTGGACTTCGTCGGCGCGGTCGTCCGCGCGCTCTCGATCTCGTTCGCCATGACCTGGGAGATCCTCTGGGCGCTCATCCTCGGGTTCGCGTTGTCCGCCGTCATCCAGGCCGTCGTGCCGAAGGAGCGGATCAGCCGGCTGCTGCCCGACGACTCGGCGCGAACGCTGGCCGTCGCGTCGCTCCTGGGCGCGGCAAGCTCGTCGTGCTCGTACGCGGCGGTCGCGCTCGCGCGGTCGCTCGTCCAGAAGGGCGCCAATTTCACAGCCGCGATGGCGTTCGAGATCGCGTCGACCAATCTCGTGATCGAGCTGGGCATCATCCTCGCCATCCTCATGGGCTGGCAGTTCACCGCAGCCGAGTTCGTCGGGGGGCCGATCATGATCGTCGTCCTGGCCCTCGTCCTCCGGCGCGTGGCGTCCCGCCGGCTCGTCGCGGAGGCGCGAGCGCAAGCCGAGCGGGGCCTGCGCGGGTACATGGAAGGGCATGCCGCGATGGACATGTCCGTGTCGGGCGGGACGCTCGTCGACCGGATCGTCTCGCCACGAGGCTTCACCGCGATCAGCCATCTCTTCGTGATGGACTGGGCCTCCGTGCTCCGCGATGTCGTGGGCGGATTGCTCATCGCGGGCGCGCTCGCGGCGGGGGTCCCCGATGCGTTCTGGCGTGGCTTCTTCCTCAGCGACCAGCCCCAGCTCGCGATCGTCTGGGGTCCCCTCGTCGGGCCACTCATCTCGGTCATCAGCTTCGTCTGCTCGATCGGGAACGTCCCGCTCGCGGCCGTCCTCTGGAACGGCGGCATCAGCTTCGGCGGCGTCGTGAGCTTCATCTTCGCGGACCTCGTCATCCTGCCGGTCCTCTCGATCAAACGCCGCTACTACGGCACCAGAATGACGATCGTCCTGTTCCTTTCGTTCTACGCGGCGATGGCGTTCGCCGGGCTCGTCGTCGAGGTCCTTTTCGGCGCGCTCGGTCTCGTCCCGAGCGTCCGCCAGGCGCTCGTGGCCGAGGCGACCGTCACGCTCAACTACACGAGCGTCCTGAACGTGCTCTTCCTCGGGCTCGCGGCCGTGCTCGTCGTGCGGGCGTGGCGCACCGGTGTCGGCGAGATGGTCGCGATGATGGCCTAGCCACCGTCAGTCGCGCGCGAGCCATGCCCGCAGCGCGCCGCGGGCCGCCTCCTCCCGGTCGGGTCGCTCGCGCTCACGGAAGTGCGCGATCGCCGCGATCGGCACGTAGAGGTCGTACAGCTCGGCCCGCGCGCGGAGGTCGGGGCCGTACGGCTCGAGCGCGCCGTACGCGGCGTTGAATGGGGCGGCCATCGCCGGCCAGACGGTGAACGTCATCGCGCGCAGCTTCGCGAGGTCGACGAGCGGGTCGCGCCCGCGCGCGCGCTCGAAATCGACGAGCCCCACGAACTGCCAGCCGTCGGCGCGCCGCTCGAGGATGATGTTCTCCGGCGATGGATCGTCGTGGCTCAGCCGCCGCGGCACGTCGTCGAGCGAGCCGCGCCGCGCCTCGTAGTACGCGACGATGCGCTCGACCGCCGACTTATCGAGCGCGTCGAGGACGACGCACTCCGCGACCCGCGTGCGGAAGCGGTCGTCGAACTCGGTCGCCCACGACGTCGGCGTGTCGATGTACTCGATCTGGTGCAGGGCGCGGAACGCCTCGCCGAGCTTCGTGCCGACGCGATGCTGATCGGTGAACGAGAGCTCGGTGCCGACCGACGCGCCGTCCTGCCCGCGCAGGAAGTCCTGGATCAGGTACGGCACCTCGAGCGTGTTCTTGTCCATGTCGTACCAGCGGAGCGCCGGGTGCGGGACCGCGTGCTCCTTCAGCATCGCGGCGACGTGGACATATCTGCGCATCCGACCGGGATGGCGCATGCGCGCGGCCTTGAACAGGTACTCGCAGCCGTCGCGCGCGGTCAGGAGATACGCGTGATGGTCGTGCGCCTGTGGCCACTTCGCGACCGTCGCATCGCCGAGGGCGCCGTCGGAGATCCGCGCTGCGGCGCGAGCGACCTCGTCCTCAGCCGGCGGGACGGTGAGCGCACCGAGCATCGGCGGAACATACCTCCGCCGCGCCGGGCGCGCTTTTCAGATACCGGCGAGGGCGGTCGCGATCGCGGCGGCAGTGCGTGCGTTGTTCCGGAGCAAAGCGATATTCGCCTCGAGCGTTCGTCCCGCCGTTGCCTCACCGAGCTGCGCGAGGAGGAACGGCGTGACGTCGCTGCCGCGCACGGCCGCACGATCCGCGGCAGCGAGCGCCGCGTCGATCTCGCGCTCCATATCGACGCGTGGCAGTGCGTTCGCCTCGGGGATCGGCACACACACGAGCAGGCCGGCCCCGCGATCGAGCTGGATGCGCGCGATCCGCGCGGCGGCGACCGGGCCCTCGACACGATATGGGAGCTTCAACCCGCTCGACCGCACGTAGAACGCGGGTAGCTCGTCCGTGCCATACCCGATGACCGGCACGCCGAGCGTCTCGAGTGCCTCGAGGGTCTTCGCGAGGTCGAGCACGAGCTTCGCGCCGGCGCAGACGACGACGACCGGGTGTCCTGCGACCGCACGGAGGTCGGCCGACACGTCCATCGTCCGCTCCGCGCCACGGTGCACGCCGCCGATCCCGCCGGTGGCGAAGACCTCGATGCCCGCCACTGCGGCGATCTCCACCGTCGCCGCGACGGTCGTCGCGCCGAGGCCGTCGCCGGGCACGCGCGCGAGGAAGGGGGCGAGGTCCCTCGTCGAGACCTTGGCGACGCCGTCCTCGTTCGCGAGCCGCGCGAGGAGCGCATCGCCCGCGCCGACGACGAGCCCGCCATCGGCGAGGCAGATCGTCGCGGGGACCGCGCCGGCGTCGCGGATCTCGCGCTCGAGGACTCGCGCGGTCTCGAGGTTCTTCGGACGGGGGAGGCCATGGGCGATGACGGTCGATTCGAGCGCGACGACGCCGCGCCGCGCGTCGATCGCCTCTTTCACGCCGGCCCCGTACGCGAGATTCATTTGGGCGCGCGATGACCGCCCTCGCCCGATTCACCCGCGAGCAGCTCGATGGCGTGCGCGAGGACGGGGATGAGGATCTCGAGCGACTCGCGCGCAGCCTTGGGCGAACCCGGCAGGTTCACGACAAGGGTCTGGCCGATCGTCCCGGCCACGCCGCGCGACAGCATCCCGTGTGGCGTCTTCGAGAGGGAGTGCGCGCGCAGCGCTTCGGCGATGCCGGGCGCCTCGCGGTCGATCACGCGGCGGGTCGCCTCGGGCGTGTTGTCGTTCGGCGAGAGCCCCGTGCCGCCGGACGTGATGACGACGTTCGCCTTCTGCGTCGCCTCGCGGATCGCGTTGCCGACCGGCGTGACGCCGTCGGCGACGAGCTTCGTGTGCACGACCTTGATGCCCGCGGCCTCGAGTGCCTCGCGGATCGCGGGGCCGCTCTCGTCCGTGCGCGTGCCCGCCGCGCCCTTCGTGCTCACCGTGATGATGGCCGCCGTCATGGGGATCACTCCGCGCTGTACGTCCCGCTCTTGCCGCCGCTTTTTTCCACAAGACGAACGTCCGTGAGACGCGCGCCCCGCTCGACGCTCTTCAGCATGTCGTAGAGCGTGAGGCCGGCGATCGCGACCGCCGTGAGCGCCTCCATCTCGACGCCGGTCGGCCCGTTGGTCGCCGCGATCGCCTGGATCGCGAGCCCCTCGTCGGTGAGCTCGACGTCGACCGCGAGATGGGTGAGCGGGAGCGGATGCGTGAGCGGGATGAGCTCGCTCGTCTTCTTCGCGGCCATGATCCCCGCGATGCGGGCGGCCGCGATGACGTCGCCCTTCTTCGTCTTCCCGTCGCGCACGAGCGCGAGGGTCTCGGGTGACACACGGAGGAGCCCACGCGCGACCGCGCGGCGATCGGTGTCCGGCTTCGCGCCGACGTCCACCATGCGCGCGGCGCCTGTGTCGTCGAGGTGGGTGAGCTTCTTCATTCCGTTAATGGTCTTCCGGCTGGTCGGTACGGATGACCGTTACCGAGGTACCACGGTCGAGGTGTTGCACCGTCTCGGGCACGTCGATGAAGCAGTTCGCGAGGGCCATCGAGCGCAGGATGCCTGAACCCTGGGGTCCTGTTGTTCGGACTGTCCCGGTGACGGCGTCGTAGATCCCGCGGGCGAAGAACCGGAGGCCCGGCGGCGTGTCGAGCGTGTCCTCGAACCGCGCCGTGACCCGCGGCCGCTGCAGGAGCGTCCGCCCGGCCATCTTGAGGAGCGCGGGTCGGACGAAGAGCTCGAAGCCGAGGAGCGAGGACACCGGATTGCCGGGCAGGCCGAAGATGAGCTTCCGATCGACCTCGCCGAACGCGAGCGGCCGCCCGGGCCGGATCGCGATCGACCAGAAGTCCATCGACCCGAGCTCGTCGACGACCGGCTTCACGTGATCGTGATCGCCGACCGACACGCCGCCGCTCGTGACGATGACGTCTGCGCGTTCGGCCGCGTCGCGCAAGGCGCGGCGCAGGTCGTCGGCCGTGTCGCGGACGATCCCGAGAGGCACCGGTGTCGCGCCCATCGCGCGCGCCGCGCTCGCGAGCGAGTAGCGGTTCGCGTCGCGGATCGAGCCTGGCCGCAGCTCGTCATCAAGCTCGACGAGCTCGTCGCCGGTCGAGAGCACCGCGACCCGCGGCCGCGCCACCACGCGGACCGTCGATCGGCCGAGCGTCGCGAGCACGCCGATCTCGGCTGCGCGGAGCGTCGTGCCGCTTCGCAGGATGGTCTCGCCGCGCTTCAGGTCCTCGCCAGCGGCGCGTACCGACGTCCCGCGTCTCGTCGCGGCGGTGATCGTCACCGTGTCGGTGCGGTTGTCGGTGTCCTCGACCCGCACGACGGTGTCCGCCCCGTCCGGCATCGGCGCGCCGGTCATGATCCGCATCGCCTCTCCCGCTGCGACGGTGCCCGTCGGCGTCACCCCCGCGGCGATCTCGCCGGTGACGCGAAGCTTGGCCGGAGCGTTCGCGACATCTGCGGCGCGCACCGCGTACCCGTCCATCGCGGAGTTCCGGAACGGCGGGACGTCGCGGTCGGCGACAACGTCTTCGGCGAGCGTCAGACCGAGCGCATCGAGCAGGTCGAGCGAGACGGGTGCGAGCGGCCGGACCCGCGCGAGGATACGCTCGAGCGCCTCGTCGACGGACAGCGAGCGCACGGCGGTGCGTGCGGAGGACGCGCTGACGGGCATGATCGCGAGTCTAGGGAGCGCCGAGCAGCTGCATCACGCGAGCGGCGTTGTCGGCGATCCGCTGCGGACGCTTCCGAAAGATGTTGTACCTGATGCCGCCGATGCCGATGCCGAGTGCGTAGCACAGCACACGCTCATCGAAATTCGGCACTGCGACGCCGATGCGCTCGTAATGCGCACGGGCCTCGGCCGCGAAGTCGATCGTCCGCCACGCCGGATACCACGGCTGGTAGAAGACGAGCATCGCCAGGTCGTAGAGGAAGTCGCCGTACTGCGAGCTACCCCAGTCGAGGACGGCGGTGATCCGATCGCCCTCGACGAGCACGTTGTAGTTGATGAGATCGTCGTGGATGAGGTGGCGTTCCTCGGGGCAGTGGTCGACGAGCTGGAGCATGCGCGCGTGTCCGGCATCGAACGCATGCTTTCCGGTCGGCCACTCGGACAGCAGCTCGAGCGTGTCGGCTGCGCCGCGCGTCGCAGGCTCCGTGGCGATCCCGACCAGGCGGGCGCGCCACGTCGCGTACTGCGTTCGGCCGTCGGCGCGCCAACCGCCGTAGCCCGACGCACCTGAGAGGTCGACGGCGCGCATCGCATCGAGCGCCGCGAAGAGCGACGGCAGCGCCGCGCGCATCCGGCGCTCGTCCAGCAAGTCGATGTGCTCCCCGGGCATCCGCTCCGCGACGGCGTAGTAGCCATCGCCGGCCGGACCCCACTCGATGATCGACGGGATCGGCAGATCGGCCATGCTGTAGCGCGCCGCGTACGCGTCCTTCTCGAAGTCCTCGTCGTACGCGCTGAACCGCGCGACGAGCTCCGTGTCCGCGGTGCGCACCGCGTACGCCGTCGACCACTCGCCCGGGCGCATGACGGCGATCTCCGCATCCGCGCCAATGCGATCGCGCAGGAACGCTCGGGCGAACGCGTCGGTGATCACGGGCGGACTCTAGACGCGGGCCGCCGAGAAACTCCCGCCACACCGTGACGACACGGCCGCGGCCCGAGGCGCTCGACCGACGGCCGCGCTCGGCGCGCCGGTTAGGCGGTCGTCATCCCGGACCGACCGCGTCGGAGCGTGGCTCCGACCAGCACGGTCGCGATCCCGAGCACCCAGGCCGACCAGGCGATCCCGCTCACGGCGGTGAAGCCGAGCGCGAACGGCGCGACGACGGTGAGCACACTGACAAGGCCCGGCGCATTCAAGATGAGCGAGCGCCGCGGCTCGCGCGTCCTGGCTGCGACGATCCCGGAGAGGATGAGAAGGGCACCCAATACGTAGGCGGCCACCGCCGCCGTCTGCTGCGTGGTCTCACCGAAGACCACGGGTGAGATGACGAGGAGCACGCCGAACACCATCGTCGCGTAGTCCTGCCACCTCCTGGATGCAGTCATGACCGCTCACCTCCAACTGTGGCGCCACGGGCCGCGTCCATCGAACGACCAGCCAGCGCGAAGGCTATTCCAGTCGCCCCGAGGGGCCCGCCGCGGACGCCGGCCGTCGGCGGCTAGTGGTGGATCCGCGGCAAGAGGTGCGGCACGGTCGCCTTGAACGATGCGACGACGCGATCGTCCACGGCGAGCCCCATCTCGCGCGCGGACTGACGGGTCACGTGGGCGATGAGCGGGAACCCGCAGTCGAGGACGAGCCGCGTGCGCCGACCGATCGGCTCGAGCCGCACGATCCGGGCGGGGAAGCTGTTGCGCGCGCTCGTGCTCGCGGGCTGACGTGCGATGACGACGTCGTCCGGCCGCACGCAGAGCAACGGGAACTCGTCGCCGTGGGGCGGCGGCTCGGTGACCTCGACGCGTTGATCCGCGATCCGCAGGACGGTGAGCTCGTCGGTCGCCCGCTCGACCCGCGCCGGGATGACGTTCTCCACGCCGACGAACGCCGCGATCTCTGGATCGGTGGGCATGCCGAATACCGCCTCGGCCGTATCGAGCTGTCGCAGCTCGCCGTTGATGACCACGCCGATGCGATCGGCGAGCGACAGCGCCTCGTCCCGATCATGGGTCACCATCACCGTCGTCACGCCGCGCTCGCGCAGGACGTGCGCGAGGTCGGCGATGAGCGTCTCGCGCGTCGGCGCGTCGAGCGCGCTGAACGGCTCGTCGAGGAACAGGATCTCCGGGTCGGTCGCGAGCGCGCGCGCGATGCTCACGCGCTGCGCCTCGCCTCCCGACAGTCCGATCGCGGAACGGTCGGCGAGCTGGCCGACGCCCAGGCGCGAGAGCTCGGTCTCCGCGCGCGCATCGCGCTCTCGCCGGCCGACGCCGCGGAGCGCGAGCCCGAGGGCCGCGTTCTCGCGGACCGATCGGTCGAGCAGCAGCGGTCGCTGGAAGACGACCGCGACCCGGCGGCGATACGTATCGGCGTCGCGCACCGGCTCGCCGCGATAGCGCAACTCGCCATCGGTCCGCACGAGTGCCGCGAGCCCGAGGACGAGCGAGCTCTTCCCCGCACCGTTCGGGCCGAGCAGTGCCAGGTGCTCGCCCTCCGCGAGATCGATCCGCTCCGCGTGTGCGACCGCGCGCTCGCCGCGGTACGCCACGAGGTCACGTGCTTCCAACATCAAACGGGCCTGCGACCCTGCTGCGCGAATGTCGTCACCGCGGTGAGGACGAAGATGATGCCGAGGAGGATGAACGCGAGCGCGAAGGCGGACCCGAACTCGCCCTTGCTCGTCTCGAGCGTGATCGCTGTGGTGAGGATGCGGGTGTCGCCCTTTACATTGCAGCCCACCATCTGCGAAGCGCCGACCTCGCTGATGACCGCGCCGAAGCCGGCGATGACGGCGCCGAGCACGAGAAGCCGCGACTCGCGGATCAGCAGCCACGCGGCCTGCCAGCGGCTCGCGCCCAATGAAAGGAGCTGCATCCGCAGCAGCGGGTCGACGCTCTGGAGCGCGATCGCGGTGAGGCCGACGACGGTCGGCGCTGCGAGGAAGTACTGCGCGATGACCATGCCCTGGCGCGTGCAATACCAATCGAGGTCGCCGAGCGCGCCGCTCCGCCAAAGGAACACGACGACGAACAACCCGACGACGACCGGCGGCAGGCCCATCCCCGTGTTCACGAGGGAGAGGAACAGGCGGCGTCCGCGGAAGCGGGTGAGGCCGACGACTGCGCCGAGCGGCACGCCGGTTGCGACGGCGAGCGCGGTCGCGGTGCCGCTCACGACGATCGAAGCGACCGCGGCATCGAGCACGTCCGGATCGAGCGCGGCGAGCTTCGCGATCGCGCCACCGATCCCTTGAAGGATCAGGTCCATTGCTTAGGGGCCGGTCGGATCCGGCTTGCCGGCGTCCGGGAAAAAGAGCTGCTGGCCATACTTGTCGAGGCCGAACGCCGCGATGATCTTTTGGGTGTCCGGATGGACCAGGTAGTCGGCAAATGCGTTGGCGCCGGCGAAATTCACCTTCGGGAACTTCGTCGGGCTCACCGTGATCACGTGGTAGTAGTTGAGGAGCGGTGGATCGCCGCCGTTGATGATGTCGAGCTGCAGGTGCGACTTCTGCGCAAGGTACGTCGAGCGGTCGGTGATCGTGTAGGCATTTTTCTCGGATGCGATCTGCAGGGTCTGGCCCATCCCGGTCGCCGCTTCCACATACCAGGGCTTCGCCGGCGTGATCCCAGCTTGCTTCCAGAGCGACTTCTCGAGGACGTCAGTGCCGGAGTTGTCGCCGCGGGAGATGAAGGAGATCTGCGCCGCGGCGATCGCCTTGAGCGCGTCGAGCACGGGCTTGCCCTTGATCTTCGCCGGATCGGCCGGCGGGCCGACGACGATGAAGTCGTTGTGCATGACGAACAGCCGCCGGTCGCCGTTGCCCTGCTTCATGAAGTCGAGCTCCAGCGACGGCGCGTGCACGAGGACGACGTCGGCGTCACCGCGTGCGCCGATCGCGAGCGCGGCGCCCGTTCCCACGGCCGAGGTCTTCACCTGGTAGCCGGTCTTCTTCTCGAAGTCCGGGATCAGCACGTCCAATAGGCCAGAGTCCTGAGTGCTAGTAGTCGTCGCTAGCAACAGCTCTGGTCTTGCGGGTTGCGGGGGCCGTTCGGCGCCGGGTTGGCCGGCCACTCCCGTCGCCGAAGAACCCCCGCAACCCGCCAGTAGGACCGCGCACGCGACGACGAGCCCGCAGATCCTGCTCATGAGGGCAGGTCGATCATGACGTTCGTCGCTTTGACCACGGCGATCACCTTGACGCCCGGTTTCAGCTTCAGCTCGTGGACCGACTCCGCGGTGACGAGGCTCACCAGGCGATGTGGTCCGGCCTGCACCTCGACGATCGCGGCGACCCGGTCGACTTCGACGCGTGTGACGACGCCGGGGAAGCGATTCCGGGCAGACTGGGCGACGATGGCCCGCTCCGGAGACGACTTGCGCCGCGCGCCGACGAGCCGGCGCACCTCGGCGGCGGACACGAGCCGCTGGCCGCCGCTCGAGCGGGTCGTCCGCAGCGTGCCGTCCTCGGCCCAGCGGCGGATCGTGTCGACCGACACGCCGGCGAGCTCGGCGGCCTCGCCCATCCGGAGGGCCGCGTGAACGTTCCTAGGTTTCTTGGCAGGCATACCTAGGCATGATACGACTGGCCTCCGGATCCCCGCGCCGCCGCGAGCTGCTCGCGCTGCTCGGGGCTCCGTTCGAGGTCGTGCCCGCCGACGTCGACGAGCGCGCCGCCGACCGGCCCGCGCTCGCGAAGGCCGAGGCCGTCGCGCGCCGCGGCGACGTGACGCTCGCCGCGGACACGATGATCGAGCTCGACGGCGGGCGGATCGGAAAGCCCGATGGGCCGGCCGACGCCGTCGCGATGCTGCGCAAGCTCGCCGGACGGACGCACGTCGTTCGGACGGAAGTCGCGCTCGTCAACGGAGCTGGCCGCCCCCTCCACTTCGGCGTGCGGTCCGCGGTCACGATGAAGCCGTTCGATGTCCCCGCGGTCCGCGCGTACGTGGCGGGCGGCGAACCGCTCGATCGCGCCGGCGCGTACGCGATCCAGGGCGGCGGCGGCGCGCTCGTCGAGTCCTACGACGGCTGCTACGCGAACATCGTTGGGCTCCCGCTCTGCCACACGTTCTTCGCGCTGCGCAAGGCCGGGGTCGCTATGCCCGAGCGACCCGAGCCGGCGTTCACGCGCGCTTTCGGCTTCATTTGCCCGGCGTGGCGGACCGCGTACGCGCAGGGTCGGCACCTTCGCGACGGCGCCGAGTACGAGACCGCGCGCTAGCGCTTCTCGGCGACCCCGATGTAGAAGCGCGAGAACTGCGTCTCCTCGCCGATCGTGAGTCCTGCGCCGCGGCAGAGCTCGACGAGCTCCGCCCGTGTGTTCACGCGATTGCCCCAGGTGAGCTCGAACCACTGCGCGAGCGCCGCGAACCGGGCCGGCATCCTCCGCAGCTCCGCGTCCGTCGCCGGATACGTCTCGTCGAAGATCACGAACGAGCCGCCCGGCTTCAGCGCGCGCGCCACGGCCGCGAACGCCGCGGCCTTGTCCTTCGGGTCGATCTCGTGGATGACGAGGAAGCTCGTCGCGACGTCGTACGCGCTGTCCTCGGCGAGCCGCTCGGCGCCCATGAGCCGAGCCTCGCACCGTCCGCCGAGCTTCCGTTCAGCGATCCGCGCCTCTGCGAGCTCGATCGAGTACGGCTCGCTGTCGACGCCGACACACGTCACGTTCGGAAAACGCTCCGCGAGGTGGACGAGCGCGAACCCCGCGCCGCAACCGACGTCGAGCATGCGCGCGCCCGCTTTGAACCGCGCCTCGAGCTGCGGGAGCTTCGGGAGCACGAGGTCGGTGAAGATTCGTGGCAGCGACTGGAGCCCCGTCGCGACGGCCTCCATGAACGCCTTCCCATGCTCCTGGTACGGGACCCGCGCACCCTCGCGGAATCGGCGCGGGTAGTCGGCGTAGTCGGCGCCGACCGCGAAGTGCACGCTCGGCGCGGCCCCGAGATAGAAGGTCGCACTCGGCGTCCCGAGGATCTGGTCGAAGTGCGGCGCCATCCGCCAGCCGGCACCGTCGTGCTCGAGGAGCTCGAACGCGAATGCCGTGCGCGCGAGGACGTCCGTGTAGAAGGGATCGGTCCCGAGCTGCTTCGCGAGCGCGTCCGACGTGATGCCGGGCCGCGCGGTGATCGTCTCCCACACGCCGAGCTCGCGCCCGATCTCGAGGAGATGCGTGGCGTGATAGCCGGCGATGAGGTCGTAGAGCTTCGTGACCTGTTCGGGAAGCGTCGGCTCGGCCATCGCGGGCAGGCTAGAAGAGTCGAGGCCGCGGCGTGCGCTGATGCGCGTGGAACAGGCGTGACATCCGGACCGTGCCGTCGCCGCGTGGATCGAATCGATACCAGACAAAGAACGGGAGCCGGCGTACGGGGATCCGGCGCATCGTCCGCCCTTTCTCTCGGGCCAACTCGCGGCCGATCTCGGGGAATTGCGAGAGCATGTCCGCGACAGTTGCGACGTCCGCGAGGAGGCGATCCAACCGGATCCATTCCTCAGCGTCCGCGAGCTGCCCGGTCTGTCGCCGGACGTCCGCAAGAAATGCGGCGCCGAACTCGACGCGAGCCAACGCCTAACCGCGCCTGGGCTGTCTCTTCGCCAGTGCCTCAGTGAATACGCGCTCGATCTCCGACCACGGGACCGTCTTTTCCTTACCAGCGATGTCGCGCTTGAACGTCGCATACGCCTGTTTGAACTGCCAACGCTCGGCTAACTCGAGCTCGCGCGCAGTCACCGTCTCGTCGAGGTACTCGGAGACGATCAACCGAAGAGCGTCGGACTCGCCAAGGCTCCTCGCCTCCGCGAAACCACGAAGCCGTTGCCGAAGCTCCCGGGGCATCCGGAAGTTGAGCGGCTCCGTCGGCGTGGCACGGCGTTTCGCGGGCACGACCGCATTGTAGTCAGTCGGACTACGCAGCGGTCGACGCCTCCCCGTCGGCGCGGAGCGCGTCCTCCGCCGCACGGAGCAGCGCGCCGGTGGTGCCGATCTCGGTGGACCACGTCGCGCCGCCGGCGTGCACGTGCCACCGCGCACCACCGAACGCGCGCACGCTCGAGGTCATCGAGCGCACGAGCTCGTCGATCCGGGCCCGGGTCAGGGTCGTGAGGGCGGCGTGGTCAGCTCGATCGGCTATGAGCGCGATCCCTTCATCGCCGTACCGGAACGCCGTCACGTCACCACCGAACAGCGTCGTCGCGCCGCCGAGCGAGGCGCGGATCGCGCGATGGACCATCGCCCGTCGGGTCGCCTCGTTCGCGTGCTCGATCCCGATGGAGACGAGGACGACCCCGAAGGCGCGCCCGCCGTCGCGGGCCGACGTCACGCGATCGCGCACGTATGCGACGAGGACCCGCTCGGCGTACGCGTCGGCGACCTTCGCGCGATAGAGCGGCACGGCCTCGGCGATGACCGGCGCGGGTCGCGGCGCGACGTCGCCGAGGAGCCGCATGACGCTGGGCATGACCGCGGACCAGCGCTCGCGCTCCGCGACGCGTTCCGCCGCGCCGAGCGCCGTGAGCGCGACCATCCCGTCGCGCGCCGGCACGAGGTGCCCACCCTCGAGGAGCGACTGGAGCGCACGACCGAACGCGCCGGTCGCGAACGGCAGCTTCTCGGCGGCGACGCGCGCGAGCACCGACGCGGGCCGGGCGGGCGCGCTGCTCAGCGTGTCGAGCAGGTAGAAGCGGAAGAACGCCGTGGCAAGGCCGGTGGTCGCGGGTCGTAGCACGCTCGCACCTCTTCGCTCTGGCGTTCGGCCGGGCCTTGCGTTCTGATCTCCGCCGCTGCGCCGTAACGCGTCTGGGACGCTCGCCGCGGACACTCCGCGACGGAGGGACTTGAACATGGATCTGAGCCGACTGGTCCGGATCGCGGCGGCCAGCGAGGCCGTCGCCATGCTGTTCTTCGCGCTGACCCACACGGACCGCGACGCGGTCGCGCTTGGCCTCGCGTCGCTCATCGGGCTGGCGCTCCTCAGCTGGCGACGCGGCGCGGGAGTCGGCAGGGTGCTGCTCGGTCTGCTCTTCCTCGACGTCACGTTCTTCACCGCGAGCGCCGCGGCGAGCCTCGTTTCGAACGGTGAGGGCATCGGACCGGTCGCGCTGCAGGTCTCGCTCGCGATCATCTCGGGCATCGGACTCGTGGCGGTCATCGCGACGTTCCTGCGTCGCCCACCGGTGGCCCGTCCGTTGAGCCGCACGATCGCGGCCCTCACGATCCTCTCCGGGCTCGTGGCGGTGGTCAGTGCCGGGAGCGCCCGGCCGGTCCAGGCGGCCACGGTCCAGCCCACGTCCACGCGCATCGAAACGAAGGACACGGCCTACTCGACGCTCGAGCTCACCGCGGGGGCCGGCGAGATCCGGATCGACATGACGAACAACGACCTCTTCTGGCACACGTTCACGATCGATTCGCTCGGGGTCGACCTCCGGGTCCCGCTGGCGGGCACGCGCACCGCGGTCTTCTCCGCGGCGCCGGGGGTCTACACGTACTACTGCCAGATCCCCGGCCACGCCCAGGCGGGGATGAAAGGCACGCTCACCGTTCGCTGAACCGCCTGCGCTGCTGCTCGGCGCCCGCGGGCGTCGCGACCGTCGCCGGCCGGAGCCAGAGCCCTGCCTGGGCCGGCTGCATCGTTGCTGTGACCGTCGCAAGGAGCTCGCGCGAGAGCGAATCGAGATCCACCTCGTCGCGCAGCTGCGCCGAGAACGTGTCGAGGGTCCGCGCTGCGTCGTAGCGGGGGCGATAGAAGCGGCGGTCGACGAAGCCGCGGGTCGAGCGCCGCACGGGGTTGAAGACCCCGACGATGACGAGGGTCGATGTCGCGACGGCGGCCTCAGAGCCGGCGGTGATCGGCGCAAGTAGCCGTTGCAGCAGGATCACCGAGGCGAAGTACCCGGCCCCGAGGATCGCAGTGAGCGACGCATAGACGAGCGTCTGACTGATCAGCAGGTCGATGTCGTACAGCCGGAATCGCAAGATCGCGATGGTGACGGCGATCGGGAGCAGCGCGATGCCGAGCGCGAGCGCCACGAGCATGACGCCGCCGCTCGGCGGGATCAGGCCGATCAGAGCGAGGATGATGAGCGCGACGAGGTCGAGCGCGAGCAGGAGCGCGGCAGCCCCCGCCCACTTGAGCTGCTCGCGCTCCGCACCACGCGCGCTCTGCCATCGCCGGACGAGCGACCAGACCGATGCCAAGACCGCCACGGGGACGGCGACCAGTCCGGTGCCGGCGATGGCGTGCAGCGGGTCGGACCCGGTTCGTTCGGCCAGGGCGTTGCTTCCGAGGAACCCGAGATAGCCGACCGCGGTGATCGCTACGACCACCCGCCACCGTGCCGACGGCAGCGATCCGGTCGGGAAGAGGAGCAGACCGACGGTGATCGGCAGGAGATTCCCGCCGAACCAGCTGATCACGAAGGCCACCGCGGCGATCGACCCACCGGGGAGCGCGACCTCCTGCGCGAGGACCGAGTACGTGAGCGCGAGCGCGCCGACCGCCATCAGTTGCGCACTTCCGACGTAGATCCAGCCGATGGGATGGTGAGGTCGGCCGGTCACGATGAGCGCCCCGGTCAGGGCGAACGCCAGGACCTCGACCGCGAGCGCGAGGGTCCCCTGACGACCGGCGGTCGCCACCGGCTGGCTGAACTGGAGGATGGCCGCTGCTGCAAGCAGGGCCAGGGCGAGAACCGCGAACATCCAGGCCCAAGCGGCCGGACCGAGCCCGGTCCGCGGGTTACCAGGCGACAAGCTTCCACACCTCGGGCTCGGTCGTGCCAGCCTCGCCGCCGATCTCCGAGAAGAGCCGCACGGCGCGCTTCAGATGACGCATCGACTCCTCCTTGCGTCCCTCCGCCTGGAGGATGTCGGCGAGGTTGTTGTGCAGCGCCGCGGTGCGGTGCCGGTCGCCGAGCGCTTCGCACTCCGCGAGCGCCTCCTCGGTGAGCTCGCGCGCGCGATCCAGGTCGCCGGCATCCTTCAACGCGAGGGCGAGGTTGTTGAGTGCGGCCGCGTGGGCCTCGCGGTCGCCGAGCTCGCGCGCAAGCGCGACGCTCGTTTCGAGGTGCGCGCGGCTGCCCGTCGCGCCGAGGACCCCGAGGATGTTGTGCGCCTGGGCGAGCGCGCGCTTCTCCTTCGACCGCTCGGCGAGGCCGAGGGCTTCGGCCGCGAGTCGCTTCGCGCGCGCCGGATCGCCCGAGCGGTGCGCGGCGAGGCTCCAGTCAGCGAGGATCCGCGCCTGCTCGCCCTGCGTGACGCTGGCCTTCCGCGCGGCGGCGTAGTGACGTTCGGCCGCTGACCAGTCGCCGCGGCGGTGATGGACCTGCGCGAGCTTCAGCTCGATCCCCGCGCGTGCCGCCGCCGGCGCCTTCGCGACGGCCGCCTCGTAGCTCTCGATCGCGCGGCGGTAGTCGCCGTGCAGGGTGTGGAGGTCGCCGACGGCCGCGGCGGTCGTCACGGCGGGCTCGTCGGTGAGCGTGCCGGCCCCGATCGCGTCGCGCAGCGCACGCGTCTCCGCGGCCGGTGCCACCCCAAGCTCCTGATCGAGCAGCCGCACCGCCTCGCGGTACTGGCCCAGCGCCGCCGATCGATCCCCCGAGCGGGCGTAGAGGCGCATGAGATCGCGATGGGCGGGCTCGTGCAGTGGATCGAGCGCGAGCCGTCGCTTCGCATAGCCGATCGCCGTGGCGAGGTCGCCGCTCCGCTCCGCGTCCGCGGCGAGATGGGAGAGCGCGTCGCCATAGTCCGCGCGGAGCCGCTCCGCTTCGGCAGCTTGCCAGTCGTCGAACGCCGGACTGTCGCGAAGCGAGAAGCCCTGAAGGAAGTCACCGCGATAGAGCCGGACCGCATCGGCGAGCCGACCGGCGCGGATCGCCCGCCGGAACTCGGCGGCGTCGACGACCATGTTCGTGCCGTCGAGGTCGATCGTCTCGCCGTCGGCCTCGAGCCACCGGTCACCGAGCGCAGATCGCAGGACGGACAGGGTCCGGCGTAGCGCACCGCGCGCCTTCTGCTCGTCGTTGTCCGGCCACAGGAGCGCGGCCAGCGTCGCGCGGCGCTGCGGCTGCTCCGAGACCGCGAGGTACGCGAGGAGCGCGGTGGCTTTTCGGGTGTCGGTCTCGATGCGCGTGGTGCCGACCTCGATCGACGGAGCACCGAGGAGGGATACGCGAAGCCGGGTCATCGCGGACACCCTAGTGCGCGTTAGGGCGTCACGGTGATGCTGAGCGTCTGCGTCTGCGCACCGACTTTGACGGTGTAGACGTACGTGCCTAGTGGCGCCGGATCATGCGTCCCGATCGGCATGGTGCCGTTCGGCTGGATCGGCAGGTCATCGCAGGTATCGAGCGGCGACGGCGCGCCGACCCTTGCGAAGCAAACGCGGGCGGTCGCGTTCGGTGGGAAGCCGTAGAAGATGCAGAAGAAGCGCGTGCCGCTCGGACCGGTCCCCGGGTCGCACTTCGATGTGCCGGTGCTCGTTCCGGCAGCGGCGAGCGTCTCGATCGGGAACTTCAGCTCCGCGCGTTGGCCGTCGGCCCGCGTGACGCGGGCGAAGAGGTCGTGGAACGACGGGTTGGTGAAGAGATTGGCCTGTCGCGCGAGGCCCTTCGCGTCCGCGGTCGCGGTGCGCGGCGGGTCGTTCGTGGTCAAGCCGACCGGCAGCACCAGGATCGTGACGACCTCGCCGGCTACGAGTCCGGCCACCACGATGTCGAACGACGTGCCGAGCACCGCCGGCGTCGGATCGACGGTGATCGTGATCGCCGCGGCCGGGCTCGCCGTGACGACCGGGGTCGGCGGCGGCGTGATCGGGATCGTCGGCGGCGGCGGTGCCGACACCGCCGCGATGCTCGGCGCAGGTCCAGCCTGCGTGCCGCCGCACGCGGCCGCTGCGACCAGCGCCACAAGCGCGATGCCGCGGAGCACGTTCACCTGACCGACACCTTCTGGAACGACGCCTCGAGCTGCGTTGCGTACTTCTCGAGGCCCGCGACGATGCCCTTGAGCGTGACGCCGTCGGCCTCGATCCGCTTCGCGAGCGCGGCCGCCTGACGCAGCCGCTCGGCGATGAGCGTCCACGCGGCTTCGCGGTGGGGCAGCAGGTAGCCGCCGATGTAGAAGACCTCGAACGTCGGACCCGCGGTTCGCCCCGGCGCGCTCGGGCCGAAGGGCAATGTCGTGAGGATCTGCCCGAGCGGCTTGATCGCCGCGAACATCAGGCCGACGCTGAGGCTCTCGAGGGTCGCGAGCTGCTCGGGCGTCTCGTCGGTGTGCGCGAAGAACCGCGTGAGTGCGAGGAGCATCACCTCGTTCACGACGTTGAAGAGGTCGGCGACCCGCCGGGACAGCGGATCGTCGATGAGCGGCATCGGATCGCCGTAGCGGTGCGGCCGGACGTGACCCGGGAGGACCGGTCGCGCCGGCTCGAACGACGGATCTTCCTTTCGCAGCGACAGGTACTCGTCGTAGATCTTGAGGAACGTGCCGAAGTGGGCCTCGCGCCAGTCGCCGGTCGCGCCCTCGCCCTGCTCGACGATGACGTCGATCGCCGCGTGCGCGGACGCAAGATCGGTGACCGCGACGAGCCCGTCCCACTTCATGAGCTCGGGCCCGGTCTGCGCGACCGACGGCCCGATGAACAAGATCTTCGCGCCGAGCCGGCTCGAGAGCCACGCGAAGCCGATGTCGATCGCGCGGTACAGGTGCCCGACCGTCTCGAAGCTCTGCGGTGCCGGCACGATGTCGTCGTCCGACATGAAGGGACGCGCGCGGGCGATCGCGATCTGCGCGTCCGGATCGTCGAGCGCAACGCCCTCGGGGCGCTCGAGGAACAGGAAGTGTTTGAGCGCGCGCTCGCCGAACGGCACCAGCGCGATCTGCACGCCTGCGGGGAAGTGCTTCGCCGCGGTCGGGAGGTTCGGGCGCGACAGATGCGGTGCCGCGCCGATCGCGGTGAGGAGGTTCTGGACGAGCGTGAGGTGGAGCATCTCCTGCTTCGCGACGGTGAGGATCGCCTTCCGCCAGCGGTCGACGGCCTCGAGCTGCGCGGCGGTGAGGCCCTCGTCCAGGCGCTGCTTCATCGTGAACGCGGCGAAGAGGTACTCGCAGAGGATCGTGTGCTCGAGCTCCGCGGCCTCGCGGAGCAGGTAGATGAGCTGCTCGCGGTGCTCGACCACGATCGGCGGCTCGGCCTCGGGCAGGAGCTCGCGGATCGAGCTGGTCACCGCGCCGTTCTAGGGGCCGGGCGTCCAAATCTCGTTACGGGCCGGGCCCTCCGGGCCGTCGCCGCCCTGCTTCGCAGGCGGCGCCGTAACGCTTTCAGGACACCGGTCGGGGCACACTTCCCGCGTGCTGCGGCTCGCTGCCTGGTCGGCCTTCGCCCTCTGCTGCCTCATCTTCGGCGTCACCGCCGTCCTGGTCTGGACCACGGGAGGTGAGGTCGCCCTCCTGAGCATCGGTCTCGCGATGGTCACGACGGCGTTCGTTGGGACCCTGATCGCGGTCCGCCGGCCGAACAACTGGATCGGCTGGCTCCTCATCGGCTCGGGCCTCGCCTGGAACCTGAGCGCCCTCGCCGAGCAGTACGCGGTCGTGTCGTGGCTGCTCGGATCGTGGGGCCCCTCCGTTGTCCTTCTGGTGCTCGCGACGATCCTGTTCCCCGACGGCCGGCTGCCGTCGCCGCGCTGGCGGCCGATCGTCCCGATCGCGGTACTCGACAGCGTGCTGCTCGTGGCCGGCACGCAGAACCTCTTGGCCTGGGCACCGCCTGGCTCCGTCGGGTCTACCGCCGGACGGCTCCTTGCGGCGCTGATGGTCTCCTCCGTTGGCGCGCTGGTCGTTCGCTTCCACCGCGCGCGGGGCGTCGAGCGACTGCAGCTGAAGTGGGTCGCCTTCGGACTCGCATTCCTCACCGTCCTGTTCCTCGCGACGACCGCGCTCGTGAAGTCCCCATTCGGCCACGGACTGTTCGGCGATCGCGTGCCCGCGGAAGCCCTGCCGGTCCCGGTCGCGATCGGCTTCGCGGCCATTCCGATCTCGATCGGCGTCGCGATCCTCCGTCACCGACTCTTCGACATCGACGTCCTCATCAACCGGACCCTCGTCTACGGCGCGCTCAGCGTGGTGCTTGCGGCGACGTATTTCGCTTCGGTCCTCACCTTTGAGACCCTGCTCCGTCCGTTGACCGGGGTCTCCGAGGTCGCGGTCGCGCTCTCGACGCTCGCCGTCGTCGCCCTCTTCACACCGTTGCGCCGTCGTATCCAGGGCGCAGTCGACCGACGCTTCTATCGGGCGCGCTACGACGCCGCCCAGACCCTCGACGCGTTCGGCGTCCGCCTCCGCGACGAGGTCGACCTCGAGGCGGTGCGAGCTTCGCTCCTCGGCGCGGTCGACCAGACCGTCCACCCGACCCAGGCGGACCTGTGGTTGCGAGGGCGCGCGTCGTGAGGCCGGCCGTGCTCGCGTGGTCGATCGCCGGTGTCGCGCTGACCTGCATTGTCGCCTACACGCTCCTCGATTTCCGCAACGGCCACCGCTCCCCGGCACCGGCGGTCGGCTCGATCGTCGGCCTGACCTACGTCGTCGTCGGCGCGCTCATCGCCTCGCGCCGGCCACGCAACCCGATCGGCTGGATCTTCCTCGTGTGCATGGCCCTCATCTCGTTCGGCGGAGTCGGCGACGTTGCCGATCAGTACGCGATCTACGCGACCCTGACCAACCCGGGTTCGCTCCCGGGGCCGGACTGGATCGTCTGGGTCGGCAACGTCGCGTTGGTCGCCGCGTTCGCCACGCTGCTCATCTTCTCGCTGCTCCTCTTCCCCGACGGCCGGCTCCCCTCGGCGCGCTGGCGCCCGGTCGGGATCCTCGCCGGCGTGGCGATCGCGGGGCTGACGATCGAGTCGTTCTTTGGGGCAGCCGGGTCCCAGCCGGCACCCGTCGGGTTGCAGAGTCCCGTGACAGCGACCGGGGTATTCGCCAACGTCATCGCGGTCGCGAGCGTCCCAATGTTCCTCCTCACCGTTGGAATGCTCGGGGCGGCGATCGTCGCGATCGTCGGCCGCTTCCGCCGGGCGACGGGGATCGAGCGTCAGCAGCTCAAGTGGTTCGCCTACGGCGCCGCCTGGATCCCGAGCGTGGCCTTGTTCGGATTCGTCCAACTGGCGGTCCTGCCGCGCGACCTGTCGAACGCCGTCGCCAATCAGCTCTGGCCGCTCTCGGCCGCGGGGATCCCGGTCGCGACCGGCGTCGCGCTGCTTCGCTACCGGCTCTACGACATCGACCTCCTCCTCAACCGGACGCTCGTGTACGGCGTGCTCAGTGCGGTGCTCGCGGCGACCTACTTCAGCTCGGTGCTCCTCTTCGAGACGGTCTTGCGTCCGCTGACCGCGGGCTCCGAGGTTGCCGTCGCGCTCTCGACCCTCGCGGTCGTTGCGCTGTTCGCTCCGCTGCGGACGCGCATCCAGGCCGCCGTGGACCGTCGCTTCTACCGCGCGCGCTATGACGCCGGACGCACCCTCGATGCCTTCAGCGTCCGACTCCGCGACGAGGTCGACCTCGGTGCCGTGCGGGCGGACCTGATTGACGCGGTCAGCTCGACGGTGCAGCCGGCCCACGCGAGCGTGTGGCTGCGGTCGGGTCAGCGATGAATCGTCGGGTCATCGGCTGGTGGCTCCTACCGGTCGACGCGGCCCTCTACAGCCTCGGCATCGCGCTCCTCGCGCTGCCGCGGGTTCAGCCATTCGCCAACGAGATCGCCACGTCGCCGTTCGTCGTCCTCGCGACGTTCGCGTTCGCGACCGTCGGCGCGGCGATCGTCTGGCGCCGGCCGGAGCATCCGATCGGCTGGATCTACTGCGCCTCCGGGCTGCTGCTCTCGATCGACTCGGTCACCGGGTCGTACGTCGGCCACCTCCTCGTCGACCCGACCGCGCCGCTCGGCTCGGTGGTCCGCATCGCGAACGGGGTGGCGTTCTTTAACGGCTTCCTCCTGCCGCTGACCTTCGGGCTCCTCCTGTTCCCCGATGGGCGCCTCCCGTCACCCCGGTGGCGAGCGTTCGGAGTGTTCGTCGCGTTCGTGCTGGTGAGCTTCGTGGTCGGGCCGGTGGTCGCGAACGTGCGCGGGGGCGGCAGCGACATCCCGCCGGTCGTCCTCGTCGCGGCGTTCAGCGCGATCCTTGGGACGGGCGTGTCGGTCGTGGTCCGGTGGCGCCGGGCCGTCGGTCCGGAGCGGGCGCAGCTCAAATGGGTCGGCGCCTCGGGCACGCTCTTCGTCGCCCTGGTCATCGCCGAGGTGGCCGTCTCGCTGCTCGCGACCGACACCGGGACGGCCCTTGGCTGGAGCCTCGGTGACCTCGGCTGGTTCGTCCTCTCGCTCAGCTTCATGCTGATCCCGCTCTCGATCGGCATCGCGATCCTCCGCTACCGGCTCTACGACATCGACGTCCTCATCAATCGCTCCCTTGTCTACGGCGCGCTCAGTACCGTGCTCGCGGCGACGTATTTCGCCGTTGTGCTCGCCTTCGAAACCATCCTCCGCCCGGTCACCGCGGGCTCGGAGGTCTCGGTCGCCCTCTCGACGCTCGTCGTGGTCGCGCTGTTCTCGCCCCTGCGGCGGCGGATCCAGCGACTCGTCGACCGGCGGTTCTATCGCTCGCGCTACGACGCGGCGCGGACGCTCGACGCGTTCAGCGTCCGCCTGCGCGACGAGGTCGACCTCGAGGCGGTGCGGGTCTCGCTCCTCGGCGCGGTCGACCAGACCGTCCACCCGACCCAGGCGGACCTATGGCTGCGAGGGCGCGCGTCGTGAGGCCGGCCGTGCTCGCGTGGTCGATCGCTGCGGTCACGGTCATCGACACCGTCATCTACCACCTGCTCGATGTCCTCAACGGCCACCGTGTTTCGCTGGCGGTGGTCGGCTCGGTTGTCGGCCTGACCTACGTCGTCGTCGGCGCGCTCGTCGCATCGCGCCGGCCGCGCAACGCGATCGGCTGGATCTTCCTCGTCTGCATGGCGCTCATCTCGTTCGGCGGGTCCGGCAACGTCGCCGGTCAGTACGCGATCTACGCGACCCTGACCAACCCGGGTTCGCTCCCGGGGCCCGAGTGGATCGTCTGGGCGGGCAACATGCTGTCACAGGGCGCGTTCGCGACGCTGATCGTCTTCTCGCTGCTCCTCTTCCCCGACGGCCGGCTCCCCTCGGCGCGCTGGCGCCCGGTCGGGATCCTCGCCGGCGTGGCGATCGCGGGGCTGACGATCGTGTCGGCACTTGGGGCGGGATCCACCCCGCCGCCGCCGCTCGCGATGGAGAGTCCCGTGCGAGCGACCGGTGCGTTCGGCAACCTCGTCTCGGTCGCGAGCGGCCCGACGTTCCTCCTCACTGTCGGAGCGCTGGTGGCTGCGATCGTCGCGATCGTCGGCCGCTTCCGTGGGGCGACCGGGATCGAGCGCGAGCAGCTCAAGTGGTTCGCCTACGGCGCCGCCTGGATCCCGGCCGTGGCGCTCTTCGGGATCGTCCAATCGGCGGTCCTGCCGCCTGTTCTCTCGCACGCCGTCGGCACTGAACTCTGGCCGATCTCGGCAGCGGGGATCCCGGTCGCAGCCGGGGTCGCCATCCTCCGCTACCGGCTCTACGACATCGACGTCCTAATCAATCGGACGCTCGTCTACGGCGTGCTCAGCGCGGTGCTCGCGGCGACCTACTTCAGCTCGGTCCTTGTCTTCGAGACGGTGCTGCGTCCGCTGACCGCGGGCTCCGAGGTCGCCGTCGCGCTCTCGACCCTCGCGGTCGTCGGGCTGTTCGCTCCGCTGCGGACCCGCATCCAGGTCGCCGTGGACCGACGCTTCTACCGCTCGCGCTACGACGCCGCGCGGACCCTGGACGCGTTCAGCGTTCGCCTGCGCGACGAGGTCGAGCTCGGTGCCGTCCGGGCCGAGCTCCTCGAGGCCGTCCGCTCGACCGTGCAGCCGGCGCACGCGAGCGTGTGGCTGCGTCGGGCCGCCCGATGAGACGCCGCGGGAGGGAGCTCCGGATCATCGGCGTCGCGGTCGCGCTCGCGATCGCCGTCGCCGACTGGACCCTCGCCGCGTTGAACTGGGGGACGCCGGTCCCGGTCGGGCTCATCCCGCTGCGGGGCCCCGCCCGGATCGAGCTGTCACTCATCGGGTTCCTCATCCTCGCGCTCGGCGTCGTCATCTGGACGCATCGTCCGCAGAACCGCCTGGCGTCGCTCCTGGTCTGGCTCGGGCTCGGTCTCGAAGTCGAAGCGCTCGCGTTCGAGTACGCGGTCTTCGGGATCCTGACCCGGCCCGGATCGCTGCCATTCGCCGAGCTCGGCGCCTCATTCGGCGGAGGCTTCACCGTCCTCGTCGGCGGACTCATCGTCGTCCTCCCGCCGTTCCTCTTCCCCGACGGGCACCTGCCGTCACCGGCCTGGCGAGTGCCGCTCTCCGTCGCGGTCGCGGGGCCGGTCATGAGCGCTGTCGCGGCCCAGCTCCTCCCCGGCGGGTCTCCGTTCGCGCCGTTCGTGCGGAACCCGTTGGGCATCGCCGGCGCCGCGGACGCCCTCGTGATCGTGATCGTCGTCGGCAGCGCGCTCATGGCGGCCTCGCTCGTCTTCGGCGTCGCGGCGGTCGTGACCCGCTATCGCCGCGGGACGTCAGAGCAGCGCCAGCAGCTGAAATGGTTCGTCTACGCGGCGACCGTCAGCGGGAGCGTCCAGCTGCTCTGGCTCGGCGCGCTCTCGGGCACGGCCGAGCTCGGGGTCGCGCTGCTCGCCGGCTCGGTGCTGATCCAACCGCTGGCGATGACCGTCGCGATCCTGCGGTACCGGCTCTACGACATCGATGTCCTCATCAATCGCACGCTCGTCTACGGCGCGACGACCGCCGGCATCGCCATCGCGTTCTTCGCCGGGATCGTCATCCTGCAGGCGATCCTCCGGCCGCTCATCAGTGGTTCGGAACTCGCCGTCGCGGCGTCGACCCTCGCGAGCGTCGCGCTCTTCCAGCCGCTTCGCCGCCGCATCCAGGACGCGGTCGACCGTCGCTTCTATCGGTCGCGCTACGACGCCGCGCGGACCCTCGACGCGTTCAGTGTCCGCTTGCGCGACGAGGTCGACCTCGACGCCGTCCGCGCCGAGCTCGTCGGGGCCGTCCTGCGCACGGTCCAGCCGGCCCACGCGAGCGTCTGGCTGCGCGAGGCGCGCGCATGAGACCCTCGGTGGCCGTGGCCGTCGCCCTGTTCGCCGTCACCGCGTCGCTCGCGGTCGCCGACGAAGTGTTCGTGCTGACCACCGGGGCGAGCTACCCGAGCATCTGGGCCGCGCTGAGCGACGCGTTCGATGGCCCGTCGTCCCTGGTCTTCGCCAGCATCGGCCTGGTCATCGTCATCCGCCGGCGGAACGCCGTCGGCTGGCTGCTCTGCGCCCTCGGTCTGCTCGTGTCGGTCTTTTCGACGACCTCGAGCTACGCCCGGACGCTGCCGGGAGGGTCGTACCTCGAGCTGCGCGGCGAGGCGGTCTGGCTCGCCCCATGGTGGGTGATCGCCGGCAGCATCGCCTGGCTTATGGCGGTCACCCTGCTTGCGGTCTTCGTCCAGGTCTTCCCCGACGGTCGAACGCTCTCCCCTCGCTGGCGTCTCCCGCTCCTGCTCACGTTGGTCTGGCCGGTCACGTTCATGACCGTCACGGCGTTCGGGCCGCTGACGACCACGTTCGGCAAGGACATCCCGAACCCGAACGGGCTCGGCGGCCCGGTCGGTGAGCTCTTGCTCGGGCTGAGGGCGGCGTTGGGTCCGTGGGCCCTCCTCGGTGCGCTCACCGCCATCGGGTCAGCGCTGCTGCGATTCCGGCGCTCGACCGGACGAGAACGGGCCCAGCTGAAGTGGTTCGCCTACGCCGTGGTGATCGCGCTCATCCCATTCACCGTCACCAGCGCGCTCCTTCCAAGCGACGTGTCGTCTCTGGTGAACGGCATGCTCCTCACCCTCCTCCCGCTGAGCGTGGCGATGGCGGTCTTCCGCCATCGCCTCTACGACATCGACGTCCTCATCAATCGGACCCTCGTGTACGGCGCCACTACCGCCGTCATCGCTGGTGCGTTCTTCGCGGGCGTCGTCGTCTTCGAGGCGCTGCTCCGTCCGATCACGAGCGGCTCAGAGATCGCCGTGGCGGCCTCGACGCTCGCGTCGGTCGCGCTCGTCCAGCCGTTGCGGCGCCGCATCCAGGACGCGGTCGACCGGCGCTTCTATCGGTCGCGCTACGACGCGGTCCGCACGGTCGACGAGTTCAGCGCCCGCCTTCGCGACGAGGTGGATCTCGACGCCGTGCGCGCCGACCTCGTCAGTGCCGCGCGCGAGACCGTCCAGCCCGCGCACGCCTCGCTCTGGTTGCGCACCGAATGAGCCGCCGCATGAGCCTGTGTCTGCGCCGGTGAGGGGCCGATGACCCGTCGGGTAGTGATCGTCCTCGTCGCTGCGCTCGCGGTGGTAATGAGCGTCGGGAGTCTGGTGCTGGCCGCGATCCCGCACGTCGTTCCGCTCCCCGACACGTACAGCTTCCGGTGGATGCAGACGCTCTTATTGGTGAGCTTCGCGGTCACCGGCGCGGCGATCGCCCTCCGTCGACCGGGCAACGCGGTCGGCTGGATCTTCCTCGGCAGCGCAGTGTTCGGTGGGCTGCTGCAGCTCGGCGACGAGTACGCGACCTACGCGCTGCTCGAACGCGGCGGCGCGCTGGGCGGTGGCGTGTGGGCGGCGTGGGTCGCCAGCTGGAGCCTGCCGCTGACCGTCGGTCCGATCTCGAGCTACCTGTTCTTGGTGTTCCCGGATGGACGGCCGCCGTCGCCACGGTGGCGGCCGGTCGCGTGGGCCACCATCGGCACCATCGTCGTCTGGACCGCCGCCGCGGCGCTCCTCCCGGGCCAGCTGAATCAATTTGTCGCGGTCTCCAACCCGCTCTGGCCCGATTCGACCGGCGGCCCTCAGGGGCAGACCCCGATCGGCCGGGCGATCACGCTCGTGTCGCTGCTCGTGGCGGCGCTCTGCGCGGCCGCAATGGTCCAGCGGTTCCGGCGGGCCAGCGGCGTCGAGCGGCAGCAGCTCAAGTGGATGGCCTACGCCGCCGCGATCGTCGCGGTCGGCGTGCTCCTGGTGCCAGCGGCGACGGCGGAGCGAAAGCTTCTCCAGGTCGTCCAGATGTCAACGCTGCTCCTGATCCCGGCGGCGGCGGGGATCGCGATCTTGCGGCATCGGCTCTACGACGTCGACCTCCTCATCAAACGGACCGTCGTCTACGGCTCGCTGTCGGCGATCCTCGCGGCGATCTACGTCGCCGCGGTGGTCCTCTCGGAAGCGTTGCTCCGGCCGTTCACCGGCGCGTCGGAGGTGTCGATCGCGGGCTCGACGCTCCTGGTGGCCGCGCTCTTCCAGCCCGTGCGTCACCGGGTCCAGGACCTTGTCGACCGTGGGTTCGACCGCGCGCGCTACGACGCGGCACGGACTCTCGACGCGTTTAGCGTGCGGCTCGGCAGCGAGGTCGACCTCGACGCCGTGCGCGCCGATCTCCTCGAGTCGGTCGACCGCACCGTCCGGCCGGTTCACGCCAGCGTGTGGCTGCGCGAGCCTGTCCGATGATCGCACGCTCGACGGAGCCGCGAGTGGGTCGGCGGACGCGCGCGATCGCGGTCGCACTCGCGGGAGCTGCCGCGCTGCTGGTCGCGATCGGACTCACGGCGTTCGCGCTCTACGTCGGCGGCCCCGTACCGGAAACGCTCGGATGGCCGTTCACGATCTCGTTCACGTTCGGCGTCCTCACGTTCGCCGCCGCCGGCCTGGTGATCACTTGGGCGAGCGCGGGCAATCGGATCGGGTGGCTCATCCTGCTCATCGGCGTCGTCGGCGGGCTCAGCTTCGCCTTCGAGCGCGCCGGCGCGTACCTCGTATTCGTCCGCGGCGAGCCGTTGGGGAACCTACTCCTCACCGCGACCTCACCGCTCGCGGTGGCCAACACGGGCGTGCTGCTGATGCTCGTGCCGTTGGTCTTTCCCGACGGTCGGCTGCCCTCGCGGCGTTGGCGACCGGTCCTTTGGCTCGCGGTGAGCGCGATCGTCCTGGCCGGCGTCGCCAGCCTCGCGACGGACAAGATCCTCCTGTTGGGGCTTCCGAATGCCTACCGCATCGACAGCGTTGCGCTCCGGATCGCCTTTCCGATCGGCATCACGTTGATCCTGGTCGGGACCTGTGCCGCGGTCGCGTCGTTGATCGATCGCTACCGGCACGCCGCGGCGGCAATGCGCGTCCAGATCCGCTGGTTCGTCTTCGCGGCCGGCTTGTTCGGCGGTCTCGTGATCGGCGTCGTGCTGGTATTCGGCCTGACGTCGGACTCGACGGTCGTGGCGCTCCTCAGTGCGGCTCACGTCCTGCTGCCGCTGGCGATCATGATCGCGGTGTTGCGCTATCGCCTCTACGACATCGACGTGCTCATTCGCCGGACGCTCGTCTACGGCCTGACGACAGGCTCCGTCGCGGTCGCATTCTTCGGCGGCATCGTCCTCATCCAGACGCTGCTACGACCGTTCACGTCGGGCTCCGAGGTCGCGGTCGCCGGCTCGACGCTGGCCAGCCTCGCGTTGTTCCAGCCGCTTCGCTCGCGCATCCAGTCAGGCGTGGACCGGCGTTTCTTCCGGGCCCGCTACGACGCCGAACGCACGCTCGATCGACTTATCCGCGAGCTCGCCGAAGAAGTCGACCTATCCGCAGTGCGTGGTCATCTGGTCGCGGTCGTCGGTGAGACGCTGGAGCCCGCCCACGTCTCGGTGTGGCTCCGGGAGCGGCCGCGATGATCATCGGATCCGCCACGGATTTCGCTTCGGTCTTCGGCGTCCCCGCCGAGGTCGGGGCGGTCGTGCGCGAGTTCCGCAGCTGCGAGCTCTCGACGCTCGCTCGTGACGGGACGCCCGTGACGTGGCCGACGATGCCGTTCTTCGAGGCGGAGCAGCGACGGTTCCTCATCACGTCGTCGATCGGGCTCGCGCAGAAAGCGCTGAACATCAGGCGCGATCCTCGCGTCGCGATGCTCTTCTCCAACCCGACCGGAAGCGGGCTGGTCTCGCCGCCACAGATCCTCATCCAGGGGGATGCCGAGGCTTCCGAGGAGCTCGGCGTGCTCGACGAGCGGACCGAGGCGATGAGCCGGCTCCTGTTCGAGCGGCAACCCGTCGGCCTCGCGCTGGTCGGCGCGATCCCCGGCCCGCTGCGCCACGTCGCGGACTGGTACTGCCAGCGGGTCCTCATCTACGTCCGGCCGCGGCGGATCCGCTGGTGGCGGGAAGGTGACGCAGGGCTCGGCCAGGTCGTGCTGTGAATCCCTGGCGAGCGGTCGCGGGGGAGCTAGGCCGCTACGACTCCGCCGTGATCGCGGCTCGCGATACCGACGGCTATCCGGTGAGCGTCCGCTGCGTGCCCGCGGCCGACGCGGGCGACGGAACGTTCTCGGTCCCACTCCCCGATGCCCTCGGCTTCGCCCCCGGGCCCGCCTGGCTGCTGTGCCACTCCCACGACGACCGGTTCTGGTCGCTTCGGAGCTTCGGCGCCCGCGGGTCGCTCGAACGGACGCCCGAGGGCTGGCGGTTCCGCCCGACCGCCTTCGTCCCCGGGATGGGCGGGATCGTCCCGATGGTCCGGATGTTCCTCTCGGGCCGCCGGCGGGCAGCGCGCTATCTGGCCGCGCGAGGGCTCACGCCACCCGAGGTCCCCTGGGACCGGATCAACGCCATCAAGCACGAGATGGTCGAGCGGGACCGTAACGATTCCCGGACGCGGCGTGCGTAGAAAGGAGCCGTGATGCTGACGCTCACGCGGACCTTCCGGCGGGTGCTCGGACAGCGGGCCGATCAGGCCGCCACGCAGCCGCGTGCCGATTCGCGGACCCGCCTGCTCGAGACGCCGCCGATCGACATCGCCCCGAACGATCCGATCCTCGCATACTTCCACGCCGGCTCGGGCGCTGTCCCCATCGACGAGCTGCAGCTCGACTCACCGGCCGTCCGCGGGCTTCGCTCTGCCGGGGTGAAGCTCGTCGTGCCGCTCATCAGCCAGGGCGAGCTCATCGGGCTCCTAAACCTCGGAAGGCGGCTGTCAGACCAGGACTACTCGACCGACGACCGCCGGCTCCTCGAGAAGCTGGCCGCGCAGGCCTCGCCCGCGGTGCGTGTGGCGCAGCTCGTCCGCGAGCAGGAGGCCGAGGTCCGCGCCCGCGAGCGCATCGAGCAGGAGCTCCGCGTCGCCCAGCTCATCCAGCAGCAGTTCCTGCCGAAGCGGCTACCGGACCTGCCGGGCTGGCAGATCGCCGCGTTCTACCGCGCCGCGGCCGAGGTCGGTGGGGACTTCTACGACTTCATCGACCTGCCGGACGGGAAGATCGGGCTCGTCGTCGGCGACGTGACCGGGCACGGCGTGCCCGCGGCACTCGTCATGGCGACGACGCGATCCGTGCTACGCAGCGAAGCCCCGCGCCTCGTCGCGCCGGGCGCGGTCCTCGCTCGGGTGAACGACTTCCTCAACGACGACATCCCGCAGAACATGTTCGTCACCTGCCTCTACGCGGTCCTCGATCCGGCGACGGGCGCGCTCACCTACGCGAACGCCGGACACGACCTCCCGTTCGTGCGCCGTGGCGACGAGGTCATCGAGCTCCGCGCGACGGGGATGCCGCTCGGCGCGATGCCCGGCATGCGCTACGACGAGAAAGAGGCGACCCTCGGTCCGGGCGACGTCATCGTGTTGCACAGCGACGGTATCGCCGAGGCGCACGACACGGAGCACCAGATGTTCGGCTTCCCGCGGATGCGCAAGCTCATCGGCGAGCTCGGCTCCGGCCACGAGCTCATCGATGGCCTCCTCGACTCGCTCCACGCGTTCACCGGCCCGTCCTGGGAACAGGAGGACGACATCACGCTCGTCACCCTCGCGCGCTCGAGCGGCACAGGCGAGACCGAGCACGTGCTCGTCGAGTTCGAGGAGCCGAGCGCGCCCGGGAACGAGCGCCGGATCATGGACCGCGTGGCGTCGGCGGTGCGCGAGGTCGGCCTCGAGCCGAAGCGCTTCGAGCGCCTGAAGACTGCGGTCTCGGAGGCCGCGATGAACGCGATCGAGCACGGCAACCGGATGAACGTCGAGCTTCCGGTCCACGTGCGCGTCACCCGGAGCAGCGATGAGCTCGTCGTCCGGATCGTCGACAACGGCGGCGGGCGCGACATCCCCGAGCCGGAGACGCCGGACCTCGAGGCGAAGCTCGAAGGGCTCCAGAAGCCGCGCGGGTGGGGGCTCTTCCTCATCAAGAACATGGTCGATGACATGCGCGTCCACACGACGAACATGCACCACTCGATCGAGCTCGTGATGAAGCTCGACGCGACGAAGGGAGCGAACGATGGCCACGACGCCTGAGACCAGGGCACCGGTGCGCTACCGCGACGGCACGGCCGTCGTGGACCTGCCGCCGCAGATCGATTCCACCGCCGAGCGCGCGCTCAACGACGCATACGCGACCGCCTCGGACCACGACGCGAAGACCGTGCTCCTGAACTTCGCGGGCGTCGACTTCCTGTCGAGCACGGGGATCGCGCTCATCGTCGGGATCCTCGCGCGGGCCCGGAAAGAGGGACGAACGATCCGAGCGTCGGGGCTCTCGGACCACTACCGGGAGATCTTCGAGATCACCCGCCTCGCGGACTTCATGGCGATCTACGCGGACGAGAACGCGGCTTTGGGAGGGGTCAAGTGACCACAGCGACGACGACGACAGCGGCGGATCGGATCGACGAGCGCACTCTGGTGATCCGCGTGCGCGGTGACGTGACCGCGGCCTCGGAAGGGCCGCTCATGGCCGCGTACAGCCAGGCAGGGGAGAAGACGCGCGCGATCGTGCTCGACTTCTCGGGCCTCGACTACATGAACAGCGGTGGGATCGGATTGCTCGTGACGCTCCTCGTTCGCGCGAACCGCCAGAAGCAGAAGCTGCTGGCGACCGGCCTCAACGACCACTACAAGCAGATCTTCGAGCTCACCCGCCTCGACGAGGCGATCGGGATCCACGACACCGAGGCCGCCGCGATCGCAGCGGCGAAGGGCTAGCACGCGCGTGATGGGCGGCGACCGGCCGATCGAGGCCCCGAATGCGCACGACGACAGCGCGAGCTGGGCGCCGCCGAGCGCCGCACTCCGTGTCGGCGAGATGCCCGCGGGAGCGATCAACCTGAACGTCGCCGGCCGGCGCCTTGTCGGCCCGGTCCAGGGCTTCGGCCAACTCTGGCAGAAGACGTACCGCCTCCGGCTCGGTGACTCGATCGCGCCGGCCGACGTGATTCGCGAGTGGAAGGCGAACTACGCGAGCTACTGGCCGAAGGGGAATCGCTTCTATGCGCCGATCCGCGGCCTCCAGCCCGGCGATGTCGCGGTCATCAACGCCGCGTCTCTCGGCGGCGTGCAGCTGTCGACCGGCATCCGGGTGATCTACGCGGACGACGAGTCGTTCAGCTTCATGAACGCGGAGGGCCACCCTGCGGCTGGGATGATCACGTTCAGCGCGGTCCGCGACGACGCCGGCGTCTGGGCCCAGGTGCAGGCGCTCATCCGGGCGAACGATCCGTTCTACGACCTTCTCCTACCGCTCTACGGGCACCGTGCCGAGGACGAGATGTGGACGAAGACCCTCGGTGCGCTCGCGGCCCACTTCGGCGTGCCGGCCGCCGTGACCGTGGAGCGCGTCCTCGTCGATCGGCGGAGGAATTGGTCCCAGGCAAAGAACATCTGGCAGAGCGCGGCGATCCGCTCGGGCCTGTACATGGCGGGTCTGCCGGTCCGGTGGCTGCGCCGCCGCTTCGGCCACGCAGGCTAGGGGAGGGATCGCAATGTCACGCGATGACGGCAACTGGGCGAAGCCGGTCCCGAGGCTCGAGACCGACGATCGCGACGGCGCGATCAGCGGGAACGTGCGCGGCCGCCGGCTGAACGCGGCGAACGGCGGGTTCGGACGGCTGTTCCAGAAGACGTTCAGCGTGCGGATCGGTCCGAGCGTCACGCCGCAGGAGGTCATCAAGACCTGGAAGAGCGAGTTCGCATCGTTCTGGCCGAAGGGCCAGAAGATGTTCCTCCCTGCGACCGGCATCGCGCCGGGTGAGGTCGGCGTCATCAACGCCTCGATCCCCGGCGCGCCGACGATGGCCACGGGCGTGCTCGTCATCTACGCCGACGATGTTTCGTTCAGCTTCATGTCCCCCGAGGGCCACCCGTTCGCCGGCCCGCTCACGTTCAGCGCCCACACCGACGAGCAGGGCACGACGATCGCGCAGGTCCAAGAGCTCACGCGCGCGAGCGATCCGTTCTGGGAGCTCACGATGATGGTGCCGATCCTCGGCGAGCGGATGCAGAACGACATCTGGCGGCTCACGCTCCGCAATCTGGCGGATCGCTTCAATGTGAATGGGAAAGTGGAGTCGAAGATCGTCGTCGTGGACGGGCACTGGCAGTGGCGCAACGCGAAGAACATCTGGCAGAACGCGGCGATCCGCTCCAGCTTGACCGCGCCGGCGCGCTGGATCAAGCGATGAAGCTGCGTGCGCTCCTCGTCGTGCTGCTCCTTTGCCTCGTCGCGGGGACCCCTGGGCTCGGACTCGAGACGCGGACCGGTGGCTCCGATCCCCTCGGGTACCTCTACGGCGTGCCGTTCATCGGCGCGCTCGGCGGATTGATCGCATCGTGGCGCTGGCCGCGCGCCACTGTCTGGCTCAGCTGGATCGGCGCCGCGAGCGCGGCGATCCTGTCGGTGCTCGACCTCCTCGGCCTCCAGGATGGGCGGCCGCCGGTCGCTGTCGCCGTCGTCGAAGTGGTCGCGATGGTCGCGAGCCTCGGCATCCTCACGGTCAACACCCGGCGCGTCGCTCTGCCCGCCTGACCGCTAGCCTCGCGGCGTGACCATCGACGCCGCGATCGTCGGCAGCGGACCGAACGGCCTCGCCGCGGCGATCGAGCTCGCGCGGGCCGGCCACTCGGTGCGGGTCCACGAGGCCGAGCCGACGATCGGTGGCGGCGCGCGGAGCGGCGAGATCACGCTTCCCGGCTTCATCCACGATCTCTGCTCGGCGATCCACCCGCTGGGCGCGAGCTCGCCGTACTTCAAGACCCTCCCGCTCCGCGAGCACGGCCTCGAGTGGATCCACCCTGGTGCGCCGCTCGCGCATCCGCTCGACGACGGCACGGCCGCGGTCCTGCATCGGTCGGTCGACGAGACCGCGCGCGGCCTCGGCGACGATGCCGGCGCGTACCGCCGGCTCCTCGGGCCGCTCGCCGCGCGCTGGGACGATCTCACGAGCGACACGATGCGTCCGATCCTCCACATCCCACGACATCCGTTCCTCCTCGCGCGGTTCGGGATCCCGGCGATGTTCCCCGCGACGACGACCGCGCGGCTCTTCTCCACCCAGCGGGCGCGCGCGCTCTTCGCGGGCCTCGCCGCGCACTCGTTCCTGCCGCTCGACGCGCCGTTCACGACCGCGTTCGCGCTCGCCCTCGCCGGCTCCGGGCACGCGGTCGGGTGGCCGTTCCCCAAGGGCGGCTCGCACAAGATCACCGACGCGCTCGCGTCGTACCTGCGCGTGCTCGGCGGCGAGATCCGCACGAACGATCGGATCGATGTGTGGGCGCAGCTCGGCAAGGCCCACGCCTATCTCTTCGACACGACGCCGCGCGCGCTCGAGCACATCGCCGCGGACCATCTGAACACGACATACCGCCGTGTCCTGCGGGCGTACAAGTACGGGCCGGGCGTGTTCAAGGTCGACTACGCGCTCGCCGGTCCGGTGCCGTGGCGCGCCGCGGACTGCAAGCGCGCGGGGACCGTGCACCTCGGCGGGACGCTCGAGGAGATCGCGGCAGGGGAGCAGCAGGTCGCGCGCGGCGAGCATCCGGAGCGGCCGTTCGTGCTCGTCGGTCAGCAGAGCCTCTTCGATCCGACCCGCGCGCCGCTCGGGATGCAGACCCTCTGGACGTACTGCCACGTGCCGAGCGGCTCGACCGAGGACATGACCGCGCGCATCGAAGCGCAGATCGAGCGGTTCGCGCCGGGCTTCCGCGACCTCATCCTGAAGCGGACGTCGACCAACTCACGCGACATCGAATCGCACAACGCGAACTACATCGGCGGCGACATCTCGGCCGGGTCGCACGCCGGGCTGCAGTTCATCGCGCGCCCGACGTGGGCGATCGATCCGTACGCGACGCCGACGCGCGAGATCTACCTCTGCTCGGCCGCGACCCCGCCCGGCGCCGGGGTCCACGGGCTCTCCGGGTACAACGCCGCGCGCTCGGCGCTCCGGCGGAGCTTCGACACGCCCTAGGCGAGCACCTCGACGCCGAGCCGCTTGAAGTCCGCGTCGAACGTGCAGACAGGCTCGTTCGCCTGTCGCGCGGCCACGGCGACGAACGCGTCTGGGAATGCGACTCGCCGCTCTTGCATGACGTCGAGCGCCTCGAGCAACGTGTCGTGCTGGTCGGCGAGGATCCCGTCAGCCCTCAGCAGAGCGCTCAAGCCGGCGGCGATCTCGGCGGGCTCCCGCTCGTAGACCGTCCTCAGGACCCAGACGATCTCGGCGACCACGATCGGCGTCAGCCGGAGCGCCATCTCGCCAGCCTGCGCCTTGGCGAGAAGTCGCTCGGCCCGACGAGCGAGTGGAACGGGTTCCTTCGTGAGGAAGCGCACGACCACGTTCGTGTCCAGCCACGCCGTGGTCATTTCTTCAGCCGCCGCATGATCTTCGCGGTCTTCGCCGCGTCGTAGCGTCCCGCCGCCTCTGCCGCCGCAGCGCGCTCCTTCTGCCAGTCAAAGGGCGGCATCGGTCGACGCGGGGCGAGGATGCCGTAAAGCTCGCTCAGCTTCGGACGGGGGACCGCGCTGAACCGCAGCGTCTTCGGCTCGAAGGCGATCTCGTCTCCGGGCTTCAACCCGACCTGCTCGCGCACGGCGGCCGGGATCGTGACCTGCCCCTTGCTCGTGATCCGCGCGCGGTACACGCCCGTCACGTCCGAAATCCTACGTAGACTGGATTCCTTACCTCTGGCCATTGCCTTACATCTTACCTTGGCGGACGCAGGGAAGCCGATCCAAGCAGGCGGCCCGCACAATCGCTCGCACATGGCCGAAGCATGAGCCGCCTCGCCTGGGTGTCATCGGTCAGCTTCCTGTTCACGGTCCCGCACTCGATCGAGGACTTCGCCTTCGGGATCGCGCAGCGGTTCGGATTGGGTGAGCTGACCGCGGGCGTGGGCTTGGGCGCGGTCATGGCCGCACAGGTCTGGGCGACCGCGGCCGTGGGTTGGAAGCCGCGGGCGGCGCGCTGGCTGTTGCTGGTGATCGGTCTTTTCTGGGTGATCGGCGCGCTGACCGACCACCTCGGCGATCTCTTCGACTCGACCTGGCGGTCCGGCGTGCCATCAAAGGTGCTCGTCCTCGGCATCATCGTGAGCCAGGCTTCGGTCGTGGTCCTCGCGGGCCTCGAGCTCTGGGGCCGGCGTCGCCGCATCGACTGACCGGACCCCCGAGCGCGCCCGCTCCCTCTAGTAGTTGCTTGCGGGCTTGCTGCTGAAGAGCGAGACCAGCTGGCGCGTGTCGCCGCTCGCGCACTTGGGACAGACCGGTGGGTGGGCTTTGAGCGTGTCGTGCTCGCTCATCGGCACGGTCACCTGGAACCGTTCGTGACACGCCTGACACTCGAACTCGTAGCTCGCCATGGCGTTGGACCTCCCCCGAGAATTACCGCGCGGCCGGCACCTGCTCGAGCAGCCTGAGACCCTCGCGGATGAAGGCCGGAAGGTCGCCGGGCTGGCGCGAGGTGACCAGGTTCCGATCGACGACGACCTCCTGGTCGACGACGTCCGCCCCGAGCAATGCGAGATCGCCCTGGATCGTCTTCCACGCGGTCAGGCGGTGGCCGTTGTACGTGCCGGCCGTGATGAAGAGCTGCGGTCCATGGCAGATCGCGAGGATGGGCTTCCGCTGCTCGAAGAACGCCCGGACGAACGCGACGGGCGCCTGGTGCGCGCGAAGCCGATCCGGCGAGAATCCGCCTGGGATGAGGAGCGCGTCGAACTGGTCCGGGCTCACCTCGGCGAAGGCCTTGTCGACGACCGCGGTCTCTCGGCCCTTGTCACCGTTCAGCTGCTTGCCGGCCTCCATCCCGACGATCGTGACCTCGTGGCCCGCTTGCTTCAGGGCGTCGTAGGGCTGCTTGAACTCGGAGTCCTCGAATCCGTTCGCGAGCACACAGGCGACTCTCATGGCTGTGTCCTCCGTGAGTGATCTGCCCAAGCCTACTGCGGGATCGATGTGCCGGATGCACGGACGGTCCCCACGCCAATGAGCGCGATCGTGACAAGGGCGGCATTCCGCGGGACCGCGGCCTCTGATCTGTTGAATGCGACGACCGTAGACAATCGCCTTGCTTGCTTGGCCGCACGCTCGACGTCGACGCAACGCCGCGATCAAACGGGACGTGTCATCATTCCGCTGGGCCGGGGACGAGGGAGACTCGCGGGGGAGCAGATCCATGCGTACGAGTCGCGGGGCACCCATCCTCTCGGTCACGAGCGCGCTCGTGCTGGCATTCGCGCTGGCACTCGCGTCGACGGCGCTCGCCTTGAGCGTCGCGACCGTTTCTGGGCCGAGCCCGTTCAGCAGCTGCGTGCAGCCCGCGGCCGGCGGGACGAACTACCTCAACACCGAGGTCGAGCCCTGGCTCGCGGCGAACCCCACGAACGCGGCCAACCTCATCGCGGCATATCAGCAGGATCGCTGGTCCAACGGCGGCGCGCGGGGCCTCGTTGCAGCGGCCTCCTTCGACGGCGGCGCGACTTGGGGCACGAAGAAGGCGTTGCCGTTCGATCAGTGCTCGGGCGACCCCAACTACGAACGCGCATCCGACCCCTGGGTGTCATTCGGTCCCGATGGGATCGCCTACGCGGTCGGGCTCTCCTTCAACATGTCGAACGCCAACAACGCCGTCGCGAGCGTGACCTCGACGGACGGCGGGAAGACCTGGAAGAACCACCGCTACCAGATCCGCGATGACGATCAGAACCAGTTCTTCGACGACAAGGAGTCGGTGACGGCCGATCCGACGCGCACGAAGACGGCGTACGTGGTGTGGGACCGGCTCGTCGGTCCCGCGAACAACGCCGCCGTCGAGGCGCACAACTTCTTCGCCTTCACCGGCCCGGCCTGGTTCTCGCGGACGACCGACGGCGGGCTCACCTGGAGCACGCCGCAGATCATCGTGTCGACCGGCCAGAACCAGCAGACCATCGACAACCAGATCGTCGTTGGCCCCGACGGCACGCTGTATGACTTCTTCGACCTCATCCTCGGCACCGGACCGAACATGGGTCCGCTGGCGCTCGCGCCGCACGGCCTCAACGAGGCGGTCATCAAGTCGTCCGACGGCGGCACGACCTGGACCTCGCCGACGATCATCACCCACATCACCGCCTCGCGGGTCAGCGACCCGAACACCGGTCAATCCTTGCGGACGCACGACTTCGGCGGCACGCCGGCGGTCGACCCGAACACCGGCCAGCTCTACTTCGTCTGGCAGGACGGTCGCAACACCGGCGGCGCCTTCACCCAGATCCTGCTCACCACGTCCACCGACGGCGGTGCCAGCTGGAGCCCGCCCAGCGTCGTGAGTGGCACTGCGAGCCAGTCCGCATTCAACCCCTCGATCGCGGCCGGCGCAGATGGCACGCTCGGCCTCAACTACTACCGCCTCGAGAGCATCCCCGCGAGCAACACGACCACCCTGCCGACGGACGTGTGGTTCCGTAGTTCAGCCGCGGGTGGCGCGGCGTTCGGAGCGGAGGAGCACGTCGTCGGTCCGTTCAACTTCCTCGCCGCCGCGAACGCCGGCGGCTTCTTCCTCGGCGACTACAACGCCACCGTCCCGGTCGGCGCGACCTTCGTCGCCGACTTCGGCGTGACGACCTGCGACGACACGAGCTGCTCCGCGACGGCAGGCGCGGTGAACCCCTCAGATATCGACGCGGCGACGCTTCCGTAGCGACGCGACAGGGGCGGGCGCAAGCCCGCCCCTGCGCGACGCCGAGACCGCCGTCCCTTGGCTGGTCTTCGGAATGCATGCGACGCCGTCGTGGCCATCCAGGCAGGGCTGCACAAAGGTCTGGCCGCCGTCGTCGCCCACAAGGCGGTCGCCGGCGCCGCGGCCGTGGTCATCCTCGGCGCGGGTGGCGCCACCGTGGCGACCGGCAGCCCCGATCCAACGGTCTGGGGGCAGCAGGTCCGCGCGATCGTGACCCAGTGCAAGACCGAGCGCTCGCCCGGCGAGCGCGGGATCGGCCATTGCGTGAGCGGCTTCAACGAGGAGCGCAACGACCGTCGCACCGCGCCCACTCCGTCGCCGTAGCGGTCCAGTCCGACCGGCTGTCTGTGGCACCGGCCGGGTGACGGAGGTCGAGCGTTCGACCTCCGCCACCCGGACCGCGCGAGCTGCTAGGGCGTGATCGCCGAAACGAAGATGTCGGTGTTGCCGAACTGCGCCGGGCAGACGTTCTCGGGCGCGGGCTTCGTCGTCGCCGGGCCCGAGCCGTCGATCCCGTGCTGGTACGCGTCGACCGCGGCGCAGCCGGCGCCGTTCCGCGAGTCGGTGTAGATGAAGTACGCCGCGGCGTTCGTCGAGGCGAGGGTGTTGTAGTCGCCCCAGAACTGCCGCCTGAGGTTGTTCTGCGATGAGGCCGCCGGATCGGAGGAGGCCGAGGTCACCTTGAACGGCTTCGAGAAGGTCGCCCCACCGTCGCTCGAGCCGACGTAGTAGCTATTGATCTTCGCGTTGCCGGTCCCGTAGGTCGTCGCCGAGCGCGCGACCTGGGCCTGGTAGCCGATGTCGATCCGACCGTTCGGCGCGACGTCGATGCCCGGGAAGAAGGCGTAGCCCTCCTTGCCGGAGACCGTCTGCACGGTCCAGCTCGCGGCGCCGTCCGTGCTCGTCGCGACCTTCACCCGGCCGCCGGCTGGGGTCGCGTCCGGCCACGCGACGAAGATCGCGCCGCTCGTTTGATCGATCGCCGCAGATGGGAAGCTGTCGGTGCGGAAGTTCGAGCCCGGGATCGGGTCGGCGATGTCGTTCACCGCCGAGACGAGCATCTTGTGCGAGAAGGTCACCCCGCCGTCGTGGGAGATGACGACGACCTGCTGCGCGCCGATCTTGTTGTCGCTGTCCTCGAAGAACACGTACACGGTCCCGTCGGGGCCGGTCCGGATCGTCGAGCCCTGGCGTCCGCCGCGCTCGCGGTTGTTGAAGGCGGACGAGATCTGGTTCTGGACGGACCAGGTGAGACCGCCGTCGGCCGAGAACACGAACACGATCGGCTCCGCGGTCGAGGTGAGCGGACGGAACTCCGAGTACGACACGTACACCCGGCCGAAGAACGGCGAGCTCGGGTTGCGGTCGGCCCAGATGCTCTCCTTGTCGTTGAAGATGTTGCCGTTGGACTGCGCGGCGACGATCGGGTCGAACCACGATCCGCCGTTGTCGTCGGAGATCGAGACCGCGATCTGCTCCGGTGCGGTGACGCCCGGGTTGTTCGCGCCGGACGCGAGGTTCGCGTAGTACGCGCGGGCGCCGTTCGCGAAGCTGAACGTCCCGTTCACGAGCTTCGGCCCGAACGCGATCACCGGGTCGCCGTCGGAGACGAGCGTCCCTTGCGCGACCGAGGTCGGGAGCGCGCCCGCCGAGGGCGCGATAGAGGAGCCGGTGTCGGTGTAGCCGGGGAGCATGCCGAGGTTCGTCCAGCTCGTGCCGTTCGACGATTGGTACACCGCGCTCGTGCCGACGCCCGGGAAGAACGAGCAGTCGTTCGCGGCGTCCGAGAAGCCGCGGACCGGTCCGGGGCCGCACGGCGGCTGCTTCATCTCGTCGTTCCCCCCGGCGAGGAAGTGCCCGTCGGGCGAGATGGCGATGGTCGGCTCGTTCTGCTTGTTCGTCGGGAATCGCGCGGTCGTGTTGCTCGCGAGATCGCCCGCGACTTGCGGCTGGTTCGCCTGAGTGTCGGTGAACGACGTCGCGATCGCGACGGCCGTGAGCGCCGCGGTGAGGACGATCGTGACTGGGATCGCGACGACGGTGCTGCGCATTTGGCTTCCCCCCTGCTGATGTCCGTTCGGCCTGGCGGCCAACAGGGGATGCTAGCGACGACCAGAACTGATAGCGCCGAGGCTAGCGGCGGCTCGGCGGCACGCTCCTGTAGCCGATCGGCTTCCGTCGCGTGTCGCGGGGTGCGGCCTGCCGGCCGGCGCGGGGCGGCTTCGCGGGCAGGCGGTCGAATCCGTCGAGAAGGGCGAAGAGACCGACGCTTTCCCAGGCGCGACCCCACTTGCGCTTCGTAATCTCCGCCACGACACCGGCCCGCTCCAAACGATCGATCCCGAGGCGGGCCGCCTCGTCGCTGACGCCGAGGAACGCGGTCGCGGATTTGAGATCGAAGACCGGATGGGTGGGAAGAAGCGCGATGAGCTTCGCGGCCGCGCTGCCCGCCCGGGGAACACCCGCTTGCGCGGTCCAGCGGGCCTTCAGCCGCTCGATCTCGTCCGCGAGCCTGCGCGCCCTGTCGGCGGCGATCCCCGCGGCCCGCGCGAACAGGCCGCACCATTCGTCGTCGCGCCGACCGCGATACGCCGTCAGGCCGTCGATGTACGTCTCGTAGTTCGACGCGAGCACCGAGCTGACGGGCGGTACGTAGTGCGGAGCGAGGCCACGCCGGCGGAGGACGAGGTGGATGAGCGCGCGGCCCGTCCGGCCGTTCCCGTCGTCGAACGGGTGAATGGTCTCGAATTGCGCGTGCGCGATCGCCGCCTGGATCAGAGGCGAGATGTCATCCCGCTCGATGAACGCGCAGAGGTCCTCGATCAGCCGGCGTACCTCGGTCTCGGGGACCGGGATGAACGTCGCGCGATGGGGATTATCGCCATGTCCGATCCAGTTCTGACTCGTGCGGAAGCGACCGGCGATGCGCTCGTCACGCGTTCCCTGGAAGAGTCGCGTGTGGATCTTCAAGAGCGTGTCCGGGCCGATCCGCTCGGCGCCCGCGCCGATGCGCAGCGCTTCCTGCATTGCCCGGATGTTGCCCAACACGCTCGCCGCGTTCGCCGAAGCGAGCTTCGGGTCGAAAGCCGCCTCGGCCAACTTCTTGTGCGAAAGCTCCAAGCCTTCGATCCGGGACGACGCCACCGCCTCTGAACGGAGGAGCTGGTGGGTGAGCGCCTCGAGCGCGTCCGAGCGCGGGGGGTCCTCGTTCAGCGCCCGGATCGCCGCTTCGGCGCGCACGAGGTCCTGCAGCGTCTCCGACGAGATCGCCGGATCCGCCCGGGCGATCTCCCACCCATCGAAGGCGTAGTAGAAGAAGCCTTGCCGGGCGGCGCGGCCGCCAGACACGCTGGGCAGACCTCCCGGCCAATGGCGGCGAATGCCGGTCATCAAGATTGGCTCACCTCCGCTGGAATCCAAGGTTATCAGATAACCTTGGAGTGCGCTAGCGAGGGTGCGTGGCCCGCAGCTTCAGTTCCGCGATCTTCTGGGCCGCTCGCATGACGGCACGAGCCGCTTCCCCGAGGCCAGCGCTGTCCAACTCATCGGCGATCACAAGCAGCCGCTGCTCTTGGTCTTCTAGGAAGCTGAGCTCGTCATCGCCGTCTCGTCGATGAGGCACGTCGGCCTTCGCCGTTAGCTCTTGTCCGCTTCCATCGACTTCGCGATCGCTCCGAGGAAGTCCTTGTTCGTCTTCGTCTTGCCGAGCCGCTGAAGGAGCAGCTCGGTGCCTTCGATCTGACCGACGGCCGACAGCATCTTCCGGAGGAGGATGACCTGGCGCATGACCTCGGGCGTGAGGAGGAGCTCCTCGCGCCGGGTGCCGGAGGCCGGGATGTTGATCGCCGGGAACGTCCGCCGCTCTTGGAGCTTGCGGTCGAGGATCATCTCGGAGTTGCCGGTGCCCTTGAACTCCTCGTAGATGACGTCGTCCATCCGCGAGCCGGTGTCGACGAGGCACGTGGCGAAGATCGAGAGCGACCCGCCGCCTTCGACGTTCCGCGCCGCGCCGAAGAACCGCTTCGGCGGGTAGAGCGCGACCGGGTCCATGCCACCCGAGAGCGTGCGGCCGGACGGCGGCACGGCGAGGTTGTACGCCCGGGCGAGCCGGGTGATGGAGTCGAGGAGGATCGCGACGTCGCGGCCGCCCTCGACGAGGCGCTTCGCGCGCTCGAGTGCCAGCTCGGCGACGCGGGTGTGGTTCTCGGTGGGCTCATCGAACGTCGACGAGAAGACCTCGCCCTTGATCGAGCGACGGATGTCCGTCACTTCCTCGGGCCGCTCGCCGACGAGCACGACCATGATGTGCGTGTCGGCGTGGTTGCCGGCGATGCCGTTCGCGATGTCCTTGAGGAGCGTCGTCTTGCCGGCCTTCGGCGGCGACACGATGAGCGCGCGCTGGCCCTTCCCGAGCGGGTTCACCAGGTCGATGAGCCGCTGGGAGAGGTTCGCGTTATCGGTCTCGAGGTGGAACATCTCCTCGGGGAAGATCGGGGTCAGGTCCTCGAAGTGCGGGCGGCGCCGCGCGAGCTCCGGGTCGATGCCGTTCACGGCCTCGACGCGCAGGAGCGAGAAGTACTTCTCCGAATCCTTCGGCGGGCGGGTCTGGCCGGTGACGAAGTCGCCGGTGCGCAGGCCGATGCGCCGCACCTGGGACGAGGAGACGTACACGTCCTGCGGTGAGGGGAGGAGGTTGCTGCGGCGGAGGAAGCCGAAGCCGTCCTCGACGATCTCGAGGATGCCCTGGGCGAAGATGTTCCCCTGGGCCTCGGTTTGGGCCTGGAGGATGCGCATGATGATGTCGTCTTTCGTGGTCGCGCCGGCGAGGTCGGTGACCCCGAACTCCTTCGCCGCCTCGAGCATCTGCGGCGGCTTCATCTCGAGGAGCTCGGTGATCGCGTAGTACTTGCGGGTCGGTGCCGGAGGCGGCGCCTCGACGGCTTGTGACGGACCGTTGCCATTGCGCGGGCGCATGCGGCGCTCGTCCTGTGGGGTGGGGGCGGGGGCGGTTGAAGTGGACGGCGGGGCGTCGTCGGGCTGTGCGGGGACTGGGGTGTCGGTGCTTTCCAAGCGGTTTGTTCGCTCCTTATTGCTGTGCGCGCATATTGGGGACTTGGTGGAGAAAGGTCCGGGGGCGCATCGCTGCGTCTCGCCCGGGGATCAAATGGGAAGGGAAATGTCGCTAACGGCAGTATAGCAGCCGGTGGACGACTCCCTCAAGGCCGATCTCATCGCCCTCTCGCGCGAGATCCACGCCACGCCCGAGCTCGCGTACCAGGAGTTCAAGGCTGTCGCCGCGATCGAGCGGCTCCTGAAGAAGTACGGCCACGCGATCGAGCGGCCGTACGGCGGGCTCGAGACCGCGTTCCGCGCGCGGGTCGGTCCGAAGAGCGGGCCGTTCGTCGCGCTCCTCGCGGAGTACGACGCGCTCCCCGACGTCGGGCACGGCTGCGGGCACAACCTCATCGCGATGAGCACTGTCGGCGCCTTCTTGCTCGCCGCGCAGCAGGAGAAAGATCTCAAGCTCGGCATCGAGCTCATCGGCACGCCGGCGGAGGAGAGCGGCGGCGGGAAGCTCGACCTGTTGGACGCCGGCGTGTTCGAAGGCTGCGTCGCGGTCCTCTCGTCGCACCCGGGCGGGAACTGGTGGGGCGTCGGGCAGACGACGCTCGGGATCATCAACCTGAAGATCGCGTTCCACGGCCTCGCCTCGCACGCCGCGGTGTCGCCGGAGAAGGGAAGGAACGCGCTCTCGGCCGCGATCGCGATGTTCACGGCGATCGACGCGTGGCGTCAGCACCTCCCGAGCGATGCACGGGTGCACGGGATCATCACGAATGGCGGCGCGGCGGCGAACATCATCCCGTCGTACGCCGAAGCGGTGATCGGGCTGCGCTCGCCGGACGTCGGATTCCTGCACGAGATGGTGGAGCATTTCAAGACACTCTGTCAGTCCGCGGCCGCGATGCACCGCTGCACGGTCGAGGTCACTGAGGAGATGCGGCTCTACGAGCCGACGACGCCCGATCCCAAGCTCACGGAGATGCTCGTCAAGGAGCTCGAGCGGCTCGGGGCGAAAGACGTGCGTGCCGGCAATCTCGTGACCGCGTCAACGGATCTCGGAAATATCTCGCAGCGCTACCCGACGACCGCGATCGGTTTTCCTGTGTCGAGCGACCCGGTGCCCGGCCACTCGATCAAGATGACCGAAGCGAGCGCGAGCGACTTCGCCCACGAAGCAGGGATCAAGACGGCTGAGGCGATGGGCGCCACTGCCGGACGCTTGGCGTCACAGAAGAACGCCTGATCTAGCCGGTCCGCTCAATCCTCGGCAACCCGCGCTGTGCCTGCTCGGCCTCGACATGAAGTTCTCAGGCCCGCCGACCGGCGAGCGTGCCGTCGAAGCCGCGGCCGCCAGTCGGCTATAGGTCAGGTGGCACGATTTCGCGGACCCGAGTTCGCAGAACACGGGCAAAGTGCACCAACGTCTTGAACGAGGGCGCGGCCTGTCCAGATTCGATTCGCGAGACCGCACCTCGCGTCAGATAAGGCGCCCCGAGCTGTTCCTGTGAGAGGTCTGCGGCGATTCTTTGGGCCCTTATTCGCGCCCCGAGGCGGACCAGGGAGCGCCCAGGCGGCGCCGGATTGCGTCTTCGCCTAGTAGTCGGCAAGAGACGAGTTTAGAAGTCGCGCTGGTACCGCGCCTAGGACTGCCGCGATTGCCGCGGGTGATAAGCCTCTTCGGGCAGAGCGATCGGTCTCAATGGCGTGGTCTTTGCGCTTGCTCTGGGGTGTGCACTTCGCGTGGACCGCGTATCTGGTGATCTCGTTGTCAGACTGCTTGCGGACCTTCTCCAATGTTGTTATATTAGCAACGTGAATTTGGGCGAACGGTTCTGGGAGGGGGATGGTCGCGCGTCGAGCGCAAGTCCCGGTCGATTCTCAACACGTGACTGCTTGCAGGCCTGCTGACACTTACATGACGAAACCACTTGCAAGCCAGTCTTCATCTTGTAATCACCGAGCGCGCGGAGCCGGTCTTAACCGCGACCTCGAGTCCGAGGGCGTTCCTTCACAACGGCCAGACCTAGGAACACACTTGGGTCATCGTGCGGCGGGGAGGCGAGGTAACGGAGAGCCCAACGCGTGATCTTCGGCGCCCGCTAGTCGTTGCCGACCTGTTCTGCGGCGCCGGCGGCCTCTCGCTCGGATTTGCCTCCGCACGATCGGGCGCATCCCGCGGCTTCAGAATCGGCTTCGGCGTCGACATCGATGACGACTGCATGGAGACGTTCCGTGCGAATCTGCTCGGAGGAACTCCGAAAGCAGAGCGTGCGACTCGCGGCGCCTGTACGACGGTCCGAGGGCTCGCCGGGAAAGACATCCTTCGCGCCGCCGGGGTGCCTCGCATCGACGTGCTCATCGGCGGCCCCAATTGCCAGGCCGTTTCCACCGCTGGCCTACGCAACCCCAAGGACGATCGAAACGACATGTTCGGGGAGTACGCGAGGTTGGTGTCCGAGCTGCGGCCGAGGTGGTTCGTTCTTGAGAACGTCCCCGGCCTTACACATGCCAACAATTTGCCGTTGCTTCGCGGCATGCTCGAGCGCCTCTCGCGGATCAAGGGTTACCGGATCGCCGCGGACGTACTGCTTGCGTCTAACTACGGGGTTCCCCAGCATCGCTACCGCCTCTTCGTCGTCGGAACGCGCACCAAGCACGCGATCCTCTTCCCAAGACCTACCCACGGCACGAGCCGGCGACCCGCCATGACCGTACGGGACGCGATCGGGGACCTCGATCGCATCCGAACGGACGGGCGTGTTCCTGGTCATGTCCATAACGAAACGGACGCGCCGAACATCCGACGGATCCACGCGGTCCCGAACGGCGGAGATTGGCGCGATATCCCCATCGGCCTACTTCCGCAGCGAAACTTCCAGACGCGCGCGTCGGACCAGAAGGGCACCTACGGCCGACTGCGGTGGGACCTCCCTGCATTCACAATCACCGGTCTCTTTCCCAACGTCACGGCTGGGCCGTTCGCCCATCCGCGGCTGGACCGAGCCCTTACCCCTCGCGAGGCGGCGCGGATCCAAGGATTTCCGGACGGATTCATCTTTGAAGGGAGTGCCGGATCTTCTGCTCGCCAAATCGGAAACGCGGTGCCGCCGCCGCTGGCCAGGGCGATTGCGCAACAGATCCTTGCGGCGGAGCGCGGGACGACAAGAACAGGCGTACGGGGACGGCTGACGCTAGAAGTCGTCCGCGACGCCGAGCGTGGTCGCGCCGAGATGCCGGTCCTCACGCCGCGTATGGGCGCGGAGTTGGGCTTCGGCCGCGCCGTGCAAAACGGCAAGTCCGAGCCGGTCGTCGCGCTGGCGTACCCACGCAAGCCTGCCGACCGGCGGCGGCTAGAAGCGGAGGCGCGACTGCCCGCCTTCACCTGGACCGGGAAGCGCGCCCGGGCGCTGAAGCTGCATGATCAGCATCGTTCTGTAGCCGACGTTGCCCATCGCCTGCGCCTAAGCGAGAGCAGCGTGCGCCGATGGATCGCGGGCTACCGCCGGACGGGAGTCGACGGATGGCGTGCGTATCACACGAGCTTGCAGCACGTGGCGGGCGGAGACGAGCGGCTGCAACGGCGGCTTGAGCGCGCCGTCGCACGAGTACGCGACGCGCACCTCGCTGTGAGCCCGACGCACCGGCCGCATATGAACGCGTACGTCCGCCACCTCGCCGAGCGCTACCGCCGGCTCTCCGTCCGTCGGCTTATCGACAAGATCGCGCGGGAGCGGGGCATACGGGTCGGCACCGTATACGTCGCGGACCTCCTAGCGCTCGCCGACGTGCTGCTCGACGATCGGCGGCCCCGCCAGAGTCGCCCAGCAGCCTGACCGTCGAGCAAGATCGCCGGCGTCGCCCCATACGGGTGCGAACCGTATAGGTCGGGCCGCGACCGGCCAGATCGCCCGGCCGCGCGATCTTCGACCAACAAGCCGGGATGTTGGCCGTGACACGCGGACCGCCGACCGGCAAGGTGGACCGCGTGGTCCTCCTTACAGTTCAACGGCACGTCCCCTTCTCTGTCGCTCAGGTGCGGCTGGCGACCGTCGCGCGCGCGGCGCGGCCGGTGACGCGCGCCGCCGACGCGCTCACGGTGGTCGTGATCGAGCCCAGCCGCCGCGGGAGGGTCGAGGCCGCCTTGTCCGCCGCGCTGACGCGTCGCGCGACCCGCTTCGGCTCACCGGCGTTGGAGCTGGTCGTCGCCCGGTCCGTCGAAGATGTTCCGGCCGCCGCGGGAATTGCCTTCGTGACCCCTGGGATGGCGGACAACATGGCGGTCCGCCTGCCGACGTTCGTGATCACCGGCGCCGACGACAACGAGCCCCCGTCCACCGCCGTCGACACCGTTGCCCTGATCCAGGACGGCGCGGCCGGCGTCATTGAGAGCTCGACGCTGGTACTCGACGAGGTGGTCGAGTACGTGCTCCGCCGCGGCGACCGCGTGCTCCTCGTCGGCGCTCCCGCGCGTGAGTACGTCGCGCTCCATCAGGCGGTGACCGTCGACTGGCCTTCCGAGAAGAACCCGGAGCTCGACCCGGCCTGCTTCGAAGCCGCGATCGCGTTGTCGCAGTTGCCGGTCCTCCGTCCGATCGCAGCCGGCCACCGCGGCCACAGCTGGGAGGCACTCGCCGACGGGATGAACGCGAAGCAAGAAGTCACCGGCTTCTACCAGCCGCCGAACACGCTCCGTCGCGCACTCAGGAAGCTCGGCAAGGTCTGGGCGCCGGCGGATGAGATCGCGGAGGAGGATCCGCTCCACGAGCACGAGGGCCTTGTCGGGGCGCAGCGTTCCCTCTTGCCAGACCTCGCGCGCGCCAACGGTTTTCCGTCGCGGGAGCCGCGCCTACGCGGCGTCGCCCGTGGCGAGGTCGCTCGCGTCCTGTACGACGCGCTGCAGGAGCAACCCGTACCGGTCATTGACTCGGTGCGAGGCACACGGTTCGTGTACATCCGATCGCCGCGATCAGGCACGCGCACCGCGCAAGGAGGAAGACGATGACCAGCACGCCGCTCGAGCAGGACCCCCCGGAGATCTTGGTGCCGAACCCGCCACCTCAGACCGCGATGAAGTCGTTTCATCGTCGGAAGATCCAGGTCTGGGACGGACAGGTCCGGGTCGCAGACGTGCATCCATGGCCTGACAACAAGCGGACCGAGCTACACGTCGAACAGTGGAAGGCGGACGCCGGCCGGGCTCCGGACGACGAGGAGCTGTACGGCCTTGTGACCGAGGACGAGATGCAGAAGATCAAGCCGCTGGCCGACAACATCCGCCAGAACGGCGTGCGGGTGCCGATCATCCTCGCGGCGGACGGACGGCTGCTCGACGGTAACCGCCGCTATTTCGCGCAGCGTATGAACCTGAAGCGCGCGCGCCCGGAAGAGAAGGACGAGTTCGAACGGCTGCCCGCGTGGGTGCTCGCGAAGGGGACGACGAGTGAGGACGAGACGAACGTGATCACCGAGCGTAACTTGGTAAACGACCAACGGCTCGAGTGGCCATACTCGGTGCAAGCTCGTCAGGTCTTCGAGGACCACTACGACAACGGAATGTCCATCAAGGACATCGCGACGAAGTACGACGCCGGCGCCTCGCGCATTCGTCAGATGATCCAGGCCGTCGAACTGTCGGAGGACTTCGTCACATATCACGCCGACGGCGACGCGCCGCGGGCCCGCCGCATCGTCTACGAGAATCTGATCTGGTTCGACCAGGTGCGCCGCTCGCACGCCAAGCTGGTCAACGAGGACGCCGAGTTCCGGACTGCGCTGTTCGACATGGTCTTCGAGCTGCCTCCGAAGTTCCAGCAGGCCAAGGACTTCACGAAGCTCGGCGAGATCCGGGCAAACGAGGCAGCGTGGGCGAAGCTCACGTCAGTTCCCGGACGTGCGGGCTTCGAAGCCGCGCAGCAGGTGCTTGCGGCCGAAAAGGCCGACTCGGGACGAGACGCGCTCGGCAAGCTGGAGCGCGCTACCAAGCTGCTCGAGGACGCGGTCGGCTCCCAGCAGTTGGCGGCGGCGGCCCCAGCCGACCTCGCTCGGTTCCACAAGGTCGCGAACCGTGTGCCGGACGGCCCGAGCGATGCGCAGTGGCAACTCGAGCGGATCCAGAAGTGGCTGGACGACATGACGGTCGAGCAGGCTGGCCAGCTCGGTGCCAAGGCGCTCGATCGGCTGAAGGAGTCGCACGAGCGACTCCTCGCGATGAGCAATGCGTGGCACCGCAAACGCGCTTGATCGTCCGACTCGTTGACGATGGCGTGCTGATTGAGCACGGTCAGCGCGGGGACCGAGTGCGGCTCGGAATGGCTCTGCGCTCCGAGTTTGGAACGAAGGTCCGAGCTTCCGGGGCGGGCTATCGGGTCCCACGGGCGGCACTTCTGCGCGTGTACGACTTGGTCGGAGACGACGCGGATTGGAGCACCTCGGCACGCGCGATCCTGACCGAGCTGCGCCGTCGCCGAGACGCTCAAGTCGAGAGCGCCCGAGAGATTGAGATCGGCCAGTACAAGGGCGTCGATGACCTGTCGAATTTGTCATTCGGACTGGAGCTCGCGCCCCACCAGCGCGACGCGGCGATGGCGATCGCGAACGCGCCCGAGGGCGTCGCAATCTTTGATGAGCAGGGAACCGGAAAGACGTTCGAGACGCTTGCCGGGTTCGCCGTCATGCGCGCGCGTGGCGTGGTCGACCGCGCCCTGGTCGTGGCCCCGAAGTCCGTACTCACCGCTTGGCGCGACGAGGCTCATCGCCTGCTAGGTCCGCGAACACGGGCGGTCGTCGTCGGCGGCAATACGCGAGGCCGTCGCGAGCTCATTCGCTCGCCCCACGACATCTTGATCCTGAACTACGAGGCACTTGTGGCCGACGAGCGCGTACTCAGCCTCCGGCTACGAGCGGCCCGCTCGCGATATCTCCTCGTGGTCGACGAGTCGTTCATGGTGAAGAACCCGTCGCGGCTGCGATCCCAGGCAATTGCTCGGGTCCGACATGAGTGTCTACGCGCGGTTGTGCTCTCGGGCACGCCCGCGCCCAACGAGCCGTGGGATGTCGTCAACCAGGTAACCATCGCGGACGGGGGCGTGTCGTTCGGCCCCGCGCATAGGCCGGCTGACCGCGCGACGGCCCGCGCTGCCGTGGTCGACGGTCTTGCCCGTACGCCTTACCTGCGACGGCTCAAGGTCGACGTGGCGCCGGACCTGCCGCCACAGGAATTCATCGAGGTACGCGTGCCGATGGAGCTGCGCCAGCGTGACCTTTACGAGCGGGCTGCCCGTACCCTCGTGCTCGATGTCAAGACGGTCAGCGACGCCGGCTTCCGCCGGAACCTCGCGAGCTACGTGGCGCGACGAGCGGCGCTCCTACAAATCTGTTCGCATCCTGCGGCGATCGACCCCAACTACGCAGGTGTGCCGGCGAAGCTTACGTTCCTCGACCAGTTCCTCGAAGACCGAATCGTCGCGCGAGGTCAAAAGGTTGTTGTTTGGAGTTGGTTCCGCTACTCGTTGGCCGTTCTGGCAGAGCGGTTTGCAAAGTACGGCGTGGCCCGCATCGACGGCTCGGTGACGGAGACGGCAGTTCGTGCGGACGCGATCGCGCGCTTTCAGACCGATCCGTCGACGCGTCTCTTTGTCGGGAATCCGGCGGCGGCGGGGGCAGGCATCACCCTCACGGCCGGGCGTACTGCTGTCTACGAGTCGATGTCGAACCAGGCGGTGCACTACATGCAAAGCCTTGATCGCATTCACCGGATCGGCCAGGCGGCCAACGTGGAGTACATCGTCCTGCTTTGTGACGCTACGGTCGAGGTCCCAGAGTTTGAGCGGCTGCGTTCCAAGCAGCGCGACGCGCGGGAACTCCTCGCGGACCGCTGGACGGAACCCGAGAGCCGCCTCGTCTTCGCCCGCGAGATCGAAGCAGGGCTCTCGCCACGCATCTAGTCGTTCGCTCCACCGCAGGCCGCGATGACCGCGGCCTAGGTCTGCCAGCGGAGATCCGGATCACCCCTGGTACGCCACCGGTCGACACAGCCACTGTTTGGTGGGTCGAACGCTTCGGGGCGCACGACTACCTGCGCGCTGTCGGGACGGGCGTCATCCTGCAGCCCGCCCGAGTCGGAGAGGGTGGACGGCTCCGTCTCGCCCTCGCTGAGCAGCTCTCTCGCCCAGGCTTGCGTGCGTCATCCAGCGCCCTCGACGTATCGCGGCTTTTTGCCGATGCGCCGGGCTCCGCCCCATACGCCGAGGCCGCGTCCGCGGAGCTGGTCGACGCTCTAGACGCCGCGCGGTCCAAAGCCGCTACGGCGTGCGTGTCCGCGAAGGTCGCGGAATCGCTCCTCCGATTGCGGCTGCGATTTGCCGGCGCGGGCGTCGAACCGCGTGCTCTGCCCGACTTGCGCCGAACGTTTGTCGCAGACGAGCTCGTGCGACCCTTTGGGAAAGACCCGTTCGAGTTTCTCCACGATGTCCTGGCAGGCGAGACGCGGGCGCCTGGCGCCGACGGGTCCGGACTCGATCTCAGCTCCTGCCGCAACGACGAACGTCGAGATGTCCGTCACCAAGCACTCCTGGCGCAGCTTGTCTCAGCGTGCGCGCGGCGTGGCCTCGTTCTCCGACTCGGCGCAGACTTCGACGCGCGTGCCCGGCTTGGTAGCCGACAGATCTTGTTCGAGGTAAAGACGGCGGAGGCCGACACCTTCGTGCCACAGGCTCGGCTCGGGATCGGACAGCTCATCGACTACTGGCACCGCTATCGCGGCGAGGCCAGCTCGACGGTCCTCTGTCTGGTGATCACCGAGGACCCGGACCGAATCGAGTGGCTGCGGCGCCTTCTCGCGAGCGTGAACATCATGTGCCTCACCGGCGATCGATTGGACGGACTCGATGACGTTCTGTTCAGGGCGACTCCGTTTGAGCGATGCGCGGGGTGAGGATCAAGCCGTCGCTCGAGGAAGTCGACCGTCGGCTGCGTCGGATCTATCGGCGCTCGCGACTCGGGAATCCCCGCGATCCACTCAGCGACCTGATCTTCATCCTGCTGTCCGCGCAAACCGAGGAATACAACTACCAACGGACCTACCGTGCCTTGCGGCGCCGATTCCGATCGTGGTCGGGAGTACGCGCGGCCGGCGTCGAACAGGTCTACGAGACGATTCTTATCGGCGGTCTCGGCCGAAAGAAGGCACGGCAGATCATCGATCTGCTCACCGACCTGGCACGCCGGCGCGGCGCCCCGAGCCTCGCGTATCTGAGGCGGTTGCCCGACGACGATGCGATGCGCGAACTCGAGTCGTTGCCGGGCGTCGGCCACAAGACGGCGAGCTGCGTGATGCTCTACGCGCTCGACCGTCCGGTGTTCCCGGTCGATACTCATGTCTGGCGTGTGCTCGGCCGGCTCGGCGTCGCACCCAGGAAGCCGATCAACGCGAGCCTCGCGCGCTCGCTCGAGGCCATCGTCCCGCGCCGGCTCCGATACCGGCTGCACGTAAACCTCGTCCTCCACGGCCGAGCGACGTGCACGGCAACTCGGCCGCGATGCGCGTCGTGCCCGCTCGATGACCTCTGTCCCAAGATCGGGGTCGTCGAAATTCGCCAAGAAGCCGACATCTTGGCGTTGCGGTCAAGCTCGCGCGGCGCGACAGTTCGACAAAACAACGGACGGCGGGCTCGCGACCTGCCCCGACTGGAGGTGAGATGAACCCGGCGGCGCTGCAGCGTCCGCCGGTTCAACAAGACCGATCGCCAACGCGAAAGCGAGCGAGCGGGGAATCGCTCCAGCGGCTTGGCCGCGCTGCACAATTTCGTGATGCCGGCCAAGCGCCATCACCTGGTTCCTCGTTTCCTTCTTCGGCACTTCGCCGATGAGGACGATCGGCTCGTCGTGCGGGACAAGAACACCGGACTCGACCGCCCCGCGGAACGCGTCGAGAACGTGGCCGTCGAGGGCCACTTCTATTCAGTCTCCGAGGGTCCCAGTGATCGCGTGGAGCAGGAGATCCTCGGCTCCCAGATCGAGGCGCCGGCGAAGATCGCCATCGACGCGGTGCTGAAGACCGACGCGCCGCCCTTCGGCGCGAACCGTGAGGTCATCGCCCGCTTTCTATCCGCGCAGTTCTTGCGGGGCCGGCAATTCAGGGCATTCGTTGACGCTGTGGCGGCGGCGCAGGCCACGCGGCCGGGGACGCCGTCTCCGGGCAGCTCGATGTCGCCGGAGGAATTCGAGCGAGTCGACCGCGCGGCGGCCGAGACAATCCTCGCGGAGTCACGGACCGTCGACTTCAAGGTGCGCGCGATGCTCGAACACGCCGAGGTCGGCACGGCTCATCTGCTCAAACGGAGGTGGGCGCTCGTGCGCGGAACCGACTTCATCACCGGCGACTTTCCCTTCACCACGGCGAGCCACACGCTCGAGTCGGGGTTCGGCCTCGGCCTCGCGGTAGCGGACTTTCTTGTCGCCCCGATCTCGCCGACACGGGTGTTGTTTCTCGCCGACGAGATTCCCGAGGAAACGTTCGATCTTGACGAAGGAGCACAAGCGGAGATCCGCCACCTCATGTGGGGCGTCGCAGCGAGGGAGACGTATCGAAACCCGAAGACCCCACACCCTCCCACGTAGCGGCGTTCACTAAGTCGACAGCCGCTCGGTCAGGGCCTCGCGACGCCGTCGGCCCTTGAGGGGCAGGACCGATCGGGACAACTCCGCTCGGCGACGCTCACGGGTCTGTCTTGCTCGCTGAATGCGGTCGGCGCGTCTCTCCAGCTGTTCCGCACACGCTTGAACGACCTCGGGTTCCACGATTGGAACGTACCCGCGAATCAGGTCACGTTCAGTTCGCGGCGACGAATGGAAGTCGAGCGTCCACAGGATGTCGTCGGCCTGCTCTCGCGGGCCCTTTCGGAAGAACTCAGACACTCTTCGCCCCTTGAAACGCCGGCGCCGTCGGTTCAACAACCGGACGAGCGACGCGATGGAGTAATGGCCGGTGGCGTACTCGATCATCATGAACTGCACCACGGCGGAGGTGGAAGGATCGGGCTCGATCCACTTCCGAGGGCCGCGATTGTTAGGCAGCTGTTCCGATCGACGCACATAACCGAACTGCGGCGGCCCTAGCTCCTCGATCGGCTTTCGCGCGCCGTCGCTCAGGTTGCAGAACAAGTGCACGACACGCAGGTTCGCGAGGTCGTCGCTCCCGCCCCGACTCACGGGGACGATGTGATCTATCGAGACAGGCGCCGCGAATCGAGGACGGCTCGTCAAGTCCCCGTAGCTGACCCACCCCTCGTCGTCCACTGGGAGTGGAAGCCGATCGAGAGAGCGTCCGCAGAGGTCGCACACGGCGTCGTCCTCGAGCGCGTCGTAGAGCGCGCGTTGGGTCGTGGTAGGAATCTTCCGCCTGGGCGGCACGTCGCTCAACCCGAGTTTGAAAAGCCCGGCGCTGACATGACGGTTGAAGGTGACGACCGAGATCCCCAACCGCGCTGCCATCTTGCGCTGCGTCAGATATTCGAGATTCGAAGCGCCGGGCGGCCATTCGATGAACTGAATCTTGAGTGCCTCGCGTTCGCGCTCGGTGAGTTCCAGGCATGCGTCTACCCGAGCCTGCCATTGGGTAGCGTTTTTCGGCCACGTCCGTTTCACCTCCGAATGATGCGCTGGCCGGACGGGAAACTCGATCCGGAAGTACGCCGCTTCTAGAATTGCGCGCGTGCGTCCCCTCAACTTCCATATGGCCGACGACGACCTCGGCACTTTCGAGGGATGGACCGACGACACCTTCTGGAACGGCTGGCTGAACGTCGAGGTCGCGGCAGAGACACATTCCGTGATCCTTGGCCGCATCGCCTCGTCGTACGGCAACGAGCGGCTCGCGAAGGACGGCATCCACCATCCGACGGAGGACGCGGAGGCTTCGTACGTCGTTGGCCTGTGGGAAGCGCTGAGCGGTCTCGAGCAGCTCGTGCCAAACGAGCGCGGGCACTACTCCTACGCCAATTGCTACTGGCCCAGAGAAGTGGCGGAGCTTAGGTCCAAGGGGTGACCAACGGGCCACGTGACTCGTCCTAGGCGGTGACGGACCGCCCTTCTCTCCCGGCACGCTCCTGGTCGCCACGTCCGCTACGACCCTCGGACGTTCAGGAAGCCCTCTCGCAGTTGTATCTCCGACTCAATGGCTACCTGACGACAAGCTTCATCGTCCATGCGCCGGGCTGGGGCGACAATTTCGCGCAGATAGATGCGCTGGCTGTCCGTCACGCGGGGCACGCCGAGCCGGAGCGCGAGATTCCCTCGGACGAACGGCTCGACCCGTCGACCACGCAGACTGACGTGCTGATCTGCGAGGTCAAGAGCCTGAACGAGCCCCTCCAATTCGCTTCCAAGCTTCGCGACGAGGAGCACGTGCTTCGCGCGGTGTTGCGGTGGGTCGGGGTGCTCGACGATGCTGCACTCTACGAGGCCGTCCCGATGGTGCTGCCGCTTCTCAGAATCGGCTGTCCTGCCGCCGACGCCCGGCGCGGCGCCTCGCCACGGCCGGCGGTGCGGATTCGGCCTTTGTTTCTTCAGCCGGAACGCGACCGAGCTCGGCCGAATCAGCCCTGGGTCATCTGCGGGGACGAGCTCCTGGATTACGTCGCACGATGCCTCTCGAATCTGGCGGTTCGGCCAGCGTCGTCGGTCAGGTACGACTTCACCGCCTGGGGCCCCTGGCTCGAACCGATCGTCTCCTACTTCAAGGACTTGCGAGACCACGAGCATCCATCCATGACGGCTCTTTACGCCTACACCGGCGTCGCCCGAGCAAGTCGGTCTAACTCATGAAGCTGCTCCGCGATCTTGCCGTGAACCTGGCCGCCAACGGCCTATGGGCGTGGGGAGGGTCGGCCGCGGGGAGTGGTGTGGTGACGCTATTGGCGCTGGTGGCGGGTGTCTCGATTCAGTACGCGTTGCTGCTGTTCGTGATCTTCGGCGGTCTTCTGCTGATGGGCATCGCGGAAGTGCGACGAGCCCGGATGAAACCGCCAAGAGAGACGACGCCGCTGCCCTCCCGTTTTGAGCGGACGGTGGAGCGCACCAACTCGACCGAATCGAAGCCGCGGCCGTTGCCGTTGCGCGCGCGCTGCGAGAAGTTCGCGCAGGAGATCGAGGACTACATCGGGCGGATGGACTCGATGCCCGTAGCGCGCGGTGCGGGGATGGGCTTTGTGTGGCTGCTGACGCCGGCGTGGGCACTGCGCAATGAGCTCGAACTGGCCGGATACAAGGTGGCCGCCCTCGATCGGCTCTTGTACGACGCCGAGGGCATCGGCCGGAGAGAGGCCGAGGCGATGATCGCCGGACTTCGAGCTATCGACTGGAAGCAGGGCTAGGCGGATGTTGCTCATCTTGGCGTTGTGATGTCTAGGAGAGTCCTGGGGGCACTTCTTCGTCGTGTCGAAGGGGAACACGAAAGCGTCGCTGGCCCCGTTTGATCCGTGTCACGTTCCAGCGACGGTCGAAAGCGTCGGCCTCCTCGGACTGCTTGGCAATGCGCCGTTCTTGATCTTTCAGATTCAGTTGACCAACTACTCAGGTACCGGTCCGCGCCATCACGGCCCGGCAGAATCCGCGCGTGCCAAGAATTGCATGTTCAATGTGATTAACTAACTCGCCTAGCAAGGTATCCGCGTGGGGAAGGCCAAGTGCCGCATCTGCGGCGAACATGAAGTTCGAAAGCGAAGACAAGACCCGGAAGTCCAGGGTTGACCCGAGGCTTGAAGCCGCTGGGTGGAAGGTCGTATCGACCTCGCCGCTTCAGAAGGCGCGCATGCTTTCCCGATCGGCTATTGAGGAGCTCGAAACTCCGAACGGGCCCGCCGACTACGCGCTCTGCGACGACGGTGTCGTGCGTGCTGTTGTCGAGGCGAAGAAGGTCACCGTTGGTCCTCAAGGCGTTCTGGCTCAGGCGGAGCGCTACTCCGAGGCGATTCCCCAAGATCCGAAATACCAAGGCCGCTACGGCGTGCCTTTCCTCTACTCCTCAAGCGGTGAGATCACCTGGTTTCATGACGTCAGGCAACCGCTCAACCGATCGCGAACTGTGTCGCGTTTTCATACACCGGCGGCCCTGCGCGAAATGATGACCCGCGATTTTGATGGTGAGCTCGGCAAGCTCGCTCAGCTTCCGCTGTCGCCGATGCTCCGGCCCTATCAGCGCGAGGCTAACGAGGCGATCGAAGAAGCGGTCCGCCTGCGCAAGCGAAAGATGCTCGTGATGATGGCGACCGGCACTGGCAAGACCGTCATGACCGTGAGCGAGATCTACCGGTTGATGAAGTCCGGTGTTGCGAGGCGTGTCCTGTTCCTGGTCGATCGACGTGCTCTGGCCGCTCAGACGATCCGCACGTTCGCCTCGTTCGAAGCGGAGCCAGGACTCAAGTTCGACAAGATCTACGAGCTTTATAGCCAACGGTTCTTCAAAGACGACTTGGGCGATGAGTTCGAGTTCGATCCCAAGGTGCTCCCAAACAAGTACCTGACGGATCCCCAGTTGGGTCAAGCTTTCGTCTACGTCTCGACCATTCAGCGCATGGCGATCAATCTGTTCGGCCGGGACGCGGTGCTCGGTCTTGGATCGACCGATCCCGACATCGACGCCGACGCGGACAGGCTCGACATACCAATTCATGCCTTCGATCTGATCATCGCCGACGAGTGCCACCGCGGCTATTCGTCGAAGGAGCTATCCGTTTGGCGAAACACCTTGGATCACTTCGACGCGATCAAGGTCGGCCTGACCGCCACCCCGGCCCACCACACGACGGCCTACTTCGAAGAGATCGCTTACCGCTACGAGTACGAGCGGGCCATCGCTGAGGGCTACCTCGTCGACTACGACGTCGTGACCGTGAAGTCAGACGTCCGGATGAACGGGTTGTTCCTGAAGGAGGGGGAGCAGGTCGATACGGTCGATCCGATGAGTGGCGTGAAGCAGCTGGATCTATTGGAAGATGAGCGGGTGTTCGATGCCGCCAAGATCGAGCGGCTCATTACGGCTCCCGACGCCAACCGCAAGGCCCTCCTTGAGCTCAAGCGCTACGCCGATGAGCACGAGAAGCGCTTCGGCCGCTTCCCCAAGACCTTGATCTTTGCGGACAACGACATGGCGCACACCTCGCATGCAGACCAGTTGGTCGAGCTGGCCCGCGGCATCTTTGGCCGAGGTGATGCCTTCGTCGCCAAGATCACCGGTAAGGTCGATCGACCGCTGCAGCGAATCCGTGAGTTCCGTAACCGCCCGAATCCCGGCGTCGTCGTGACGGTCGACCTGCTTACGACCGGTGTCGATATTCCCGATCTCGAGTTTCTGGTCTTCCTGCGGCCAGTGAAGTCGCGGATCCTCTTCGAGCAGATGCTCGGCCGCGGGACCCGCAAGGGCGAGCGCCACCCCGACAAGTCGCATTTCACCGTTTTCGATTGCTTCGACGGGACGCTCTTGGCCTACTTCCGGAGCGCCACAGCAATGACGGCGGAGCCGCCGGAGTCGGACGGCAAGACGATTGGTCAGGTCATCGAGGACATCTGGCAAAACCGCGACCGCGATTACTCGATCAAGCGGCTCGCCAGGCAGCTGCGCCGGATCGACAAGGAGATGTCCGGGGACGCCCGCGATCTCTTCGCTCGCTTCGTCCCGGACGGGGACCTCGGCCGCTTCGCCGAGGGACTGCCGGCGCAACTCCGCGAGAACTTCGCCGAAACGATGGTCATCCTCCGCGAACGCGCCTTCCAGGATCTGCTGACCAAGTACCCGCGTCCCGAGCGAACTTTCTTCGTCGCCGAATCCGCAACCGACTACGTGACTTCCCAGTGGCTGATTAAGGGTGGTGTCGGGCAGGAATACAAGCCCGATGACTACATCAAGGCTTTTTCAGAGTTCGTCCGCGAGAACAAGACGCACATCGACGCCTTGTCGATCCTCTTGTCGCGGCCGCAAGGGTGGGGCAGCGCACCGTTGCGCGAGCTAAGGGAAGCCTTATCCAAAGCTCCTCAGCATTTCACCGAGGACAACTTGGAGCGGGCGTTCCGCGTCACGTCACACAAGGCTCTCGTCGATATCATTTCGATGGTCAAGCGCGCCTACCAGGACAGCTCCAACCTCTACACCGCTGAAGAGCGTGTACAGCGCGCGATCGATCGAGTGCTGGCGGGTCGGCAGATCTCGGAAGCTCAGGCGAAGTGGATCGACTACATCCGTAGGCACTTGGTTGCAAATCTTTCGATTGATAAGTCCGACTTTGAATACGTCCCCGTTCTTTCGAATCGGGGCGGATGGGGGCAGGCTGACCGCGTCTTCGACGGCAAGCTGACGGAGCTGATGGCTGATCTGAACCGAGAGCTGGTGGCGGCATGACAACCGACATTGCTGCCAAGCTGTGGGGCTTCTGCCACACGCTTCGACACGATGGGATCGGCTATGGCCACTACGTCGAACAATTGACCTATCTGCTGTTTCTGAAGATGGCAGGTGAGCGCGGCATCGATCTTCCGAAGAGGACGGATTGGGCATCCCTGCGCTCGCTCTCTGGAACCGACCTCCTGGACGGCTACGTTGAAGCATTGAGGCTCTTGGGAAAGCAACCGGGCATTCTCGGAGACATCTTCAGCGGAGCCCAATCTCGATTCAGCAATCCCGTCAACCTTAAGAAGCTAATTGGGCTAATTGACGAGACGGAGTGGACCTCACTCGACGTCGACGTTAAGGCGGCCGCATTCGAAGGGCTGCTCGAAAAGGCGGCTTCGGAAGGCAAGAAGGGCGCAGGGCAGTACTTCACACCACGGCTACTGATCAAGTCGATGTGCGTGTCATGAAGCCGGATCCGCGCCGGCTTCGCGACTTCAAGATCGATGACCCCGCGTGCGGTACCGGTGGTTTTCTGGTTGCCGCCTATGAGTGGCTGCTGAACGAGAGCAAGGGTTCCCTGGAGCGCGATCTCGCCAAACGGATCCGCACGCAGACATATTTTGGCCAGGACATTGATCCCGAACCACGGAGGCTCGCAGTGATGAACGTCTATCTGCACCAGGTGGAACCGCACATCGAGCGCAAGGATTCGATCTCGGAGATACCAAGCACCGAGCGCTACGACGTCGTACTTACTAATCCGCCGTTCGGCACTAGAGGGGCTAACGAGGAGCCCAATCGAGATGATTTCACGGTCTCGACAAGCAACAAGCAATTGAACTTCATTCAGCACGTACTCACGATTTTGAAACCAGGCGGTCGCGCTGCCGTCGTGGTCCCAGACAACGTGCTCTTCGCCGATCTGGCCGGCGAGGTCTTCAAGGTACTGACAGAAGATTGCGAGCTGCATACGGTGCTCCGGCTACCCCGAGGCACTTTCTCTCCGTATAGCGAGGGCACCAAGACCAACGTGGTGTTTTTCACAAAGGGAAGGCCAACCGAGACAACGTGGATCTACGACGCGAGGGCCAACGTTCCGAAGGTTACGAAGAAGGACCGACCCCTCGTCGCGGCGCATTTCGCGGAGTTCGAGAAATGCTTTGGCGAGGACCCCTTCGGCCGCGCCAAGCGGAGTGAGAAGACTTCCGCGGACGGTCGATGGCGAAGCTTCGGCATCGATGAGATCAAGTCACGTCACTACAAGCTCGATGCCTTCAAGTGGATCCGGGACGAGGAGTTGGACGACCCCGCAGAGCTACCCACGCCCGAGGAACTCGTCACCGAAGGCATGGAAGAACTCCAGCTTGCTCTCGATGATCTCGCCGACATCCAGCGGCTCCTTGAGGGGAACGGAGGCGGGCTGTGACTGAGGACAGCTACCTGCCTGCGGGCTGGAGTGCGATGACGATCGAGGACCTGGCAGAGCTAAAGGGCATTGCGTACGGCGTATTGAAACCGGGACCGATTGTGCCGAACGGCGTACTGATGCTTCGCGTTGGCGACATTCAAGATGGCCAGATTGACGAAACAGCGATTTACCGCATCGGTCGCGATCTCGACCAGGAGTTTCGGCGAACCAAACTCAAAGGCGGCGAGATCGTCATCTCAATCCAGGGTTCGGTCGGGCGTGTGGCCGTTGTGCCGGCGCACCTGGCTGGAGCAAACGTCTCGCGGACGTTGGCTATGGTCCGGCTGCGGGATCCCGGCGTTGCACGGTGGGTTCAGCGAGCACTGGAGTCGCCATTCATCCAGCAGATGATGCGCGATGTCGTTGGTGGAACGACCCGAGACAGTCTCAACCTCAGGGATCTCCGGAAGTTTGCGATACCGATCGCGCCCGAGCCGGTTCGTTCGGAATTGCTCGAGGCGATTGAGCGATCGGGTTTGTTGGTCGCGTCATCAGCGCGCCATGTGGCCGCAGCACGCCGAGCTGTCGAGCGCTTTCGTCAAGCGGCTCTTGCCGCGGCCACCGACGGTCGGCTAACAGCGGATTGGCGCGCGGAGAACACAGAGTTACTTCCTGATTTGCCACTGCCCGGACGCAAGCCTCGTCAGTTGCGTGACATCGAGCGCTTTGACTTGGACGAGATACCTGAAGAGTGGAAGTGGGTTCAGGTCGAAGACCTCTTGCCCGAAGGTGGCATTTTCGACGGCCCTTTTGGATCCAACCTCAAGACAGCCGACTACACGACTGCGGGCGCGCGCGTGATTCGGCTGGAGAACATTGGTCACCTCGAATTCATCGACAGCAAGAAGACCTACGTCTCGAAGCAGAAATATCAAGACCTCTCGAAACACGCGGTACGGGCCGGAGACATCGTATTTTCATCCTTCGTGGACGAGAGTGTCCGAGTGTGCGTGCTTCCGGACGACCTCGAGTTGCAGGCCCTAGCGAAAGCGGACTGCTTCACCCTTCGCCCCAGCGGGGCTGTAGACCGGTCCTACCTCGCCATGCAGCTGGCCTCAGTACGCACTTATGGATTTCTAGCCTCAGACGTTCATGGCGCTACCAGACCCCGGATCAACACGACCCAGCTCAGAAGCGTGCCCGTTCCACTCTGTTCGCTGACTGAGCAGAGTGAAATTGTGCGCCGCTTCACGAGTCTGACCTCCGCGGCTGACGACCTTCTCGATCGAGTGGATCGAGTCGCTGCAAGAGTCCAGATGATTTCCCAATCAGTCCTCGCGATGGCGTTCCGCGGCGAACTCCAGGTCGGAGAAGCAGTGGTCAGTTCATCGAAGCCGAGCTAGGCGGCCTGATGGTGTTAAGCCAATCAAACGACAGTGGCAGCAAGCTGGCGCTAATAGCGGAACGCTAAGGGCGCCCGCCGACCGCCGCACGGTCCTTATCGCTCCGCGAGCGGGATCCACCTCTTGCCGGTCGGGCCGGTGTACTCGGACTCGGGGCGAATGAGCCGGTTGTGGGCGTGCTGCTCGATCACGTGCGCGCACCAGCCGGCCATCCGGCCGACCGCGAAGATCGACGTCCCGAGGTCCGCGGGGATCCCGAGGAACGTGTACGTCGTCGCGGCGTAGTAGTCGACGTTCACGACGTTCACTTTCTCGGCCGCCGCGGCTGACATCTTCGGCTTCTGCTTCTCGATCTCCTCCGCGAGCCGCTCCTGGATCTCGAAGTACTTCGGGCCCTTCCAGCCCTTCGCGAGATCCTCGGCGAACCGCCGGAGGTGCGGCGCCCGCGGGTCGAGCGTCTTGTACACGCGGTGCCCGAACCCGGAGAACTTGTACTTCGCCGCGATCGCCCGCTCGACCCACGCCGCGACGTGCTCGGGCGTCCCGATCTCATCGAGCATCTTCATCGTCCCGTCGGTCGCGCCGCCGTGGAGCGGGCCCTTCAGGGCGCCGAGCGCCGCGGTGATCGCTGCGTGCATGTCCGCGTTCGTCGAGGCGACCGTGCGCGCGACGAACGTCGAGGCGTTCAGGCCGTGCTCGGCCTGGAGGATGAAGCACGTATTGAGCACCGCCGCCGCGCGCGGGTCCTGCTGATCGCCCCAGGTCATCTGGGCGAAGTTCGCGGCGTGCCCGAGCGCCTGGTCGGGCGGGATCGGCTGCTGGCCCTTCCGCCGGCGGATGTAGCTCGCGAGGATCGTCGGCAGCTTCGCGACGAGCCGAATCGATTTCTGGTACTCGGCCTCGGGCGAGTTGTCACCTTCGAGCGGATCCTCGAAGCTCGAGGCGCTCACGATCGTGCGGAGCACGTCCATCGGCGAGGCCGATTCGCTCGTCTCCTTCAGGATGTCGCGGAGGACCGGCGAGAGCGCCCGGTGCTTCGTGAGCTCGGCCTTGAAGTCGCGGAGCTGGAGCTTGTCCGGTAGCGCGCCGTTCAGGAGGAGGTACGCGACCTCCTCGTACTCGGCCTTCGCCTTCAGGATGTCGTCGATCGAGTAGCCGCGGTAGGTGAGCTTCCCATCCTCGACGAGGCTGATATCGGTTTTGACTGCGACGACGCCCTCGAGGCCGGGGATCCACTTTGAGGCGACGTCCTGCACGCCTCCAGTATCCGAGCGTGAGCGATTTCCCGCCCAGGGCCGTTGGTACTTTTGTCGGGGCTTGACGGCCCTCGCCACCGGAGTACATTCCCCGGGCGGCCGTCAGGCGGCACTAAACCGATAGCCCCTCATCCCACCCACCAGCGGAGGGCGCCGGCTTCGAGCCGACGCCCTTTCGCTACCCCGGTTTCCTATCGTTCGCGTTGTTGAGGAAGGCATGACCATCGCCAGCACCACGTCGACCCGCCGCCGCCTCCCGCCACCGCGAGACCGCTACCGCGCGGTCGCACGGAAGGCGAAGCAGCGGCGCGTCCGCCGGCGACTCCCGCCGGTCGCGACCGGGATCATCTGGGGGCTCGTGCTCGCGAGCGCGGCGCTCATCGCCGACACGACGGCGGCCAGCATGAGCCGCGCGGGGAACCAGCTCGGCTCGTTCGTTACCACGCTGATCGAGCCGACGGACTCGGTCACGAACCTCACCGTCGCGGAGACGACCGGGCAGGTCGGCGCGGCGCCAACGCTCGATGCGCTCCCGCAGTACACGAAGGACGCGGCGCTCCTGGTCCAGGGACTCATTCCGTCGTTCGCGCGCGCGACGGACCGGAAGGTCGCGGTGTCGCTGAACGGCGCCCCGGCGGTCGTCGTCCCGTACGACGCGAACGGCCGCTTCGCGGTGCCGCTCACGCTCGCCGAGGGGACGAACCAGCTCATCGTGACGCTCGAAGCGGGGGCGGCCGAGGCGATCGCCGCGACGAAGGCGACCGTCGTGTACAGCAAGACCCCGCCGCCGCTCACGGTGAGCGCGCCGAAGAATGGCGACACCGTCGACGGTCCGAACCTCACCGTCTCCGGGAAGTCCGCGCCCGGCGCGGCGATCCTCGTGAACGACCGGAACGTCATCGTCGGCGAGGACGGGAGCTTCAGCGACACCTCGACGGTGCAGCCGGGCGCCGTCCCGATCACGGTCATCGCCCGCGACCGCGCGGGGAACGAGACGAAGACACAGCTCACGGTGACGGTGAAGGCGTCGGCGGCGCCGGTCGCGTCGACGGTCGTCGCCGTGACGCTCGCCCAGGCGACGGTGAAGCCGGGCGGGTTCGTGTCCGCGAACATCAACGTGACGAACGCGAGTGCGCCCGTCGCCGGGGTCACCGTGTCGCTCCAGGTCGGGGTCATCTCGATCGGGACCGCCAAGACGGACGCCGCGGGCCACGCCACGATCAGCTTCGCCGCGCCGCCCAACGAGGGCATCGCCCAGGTCGTCGTCCTTGCCGGGAGCGCGTCCGGGAGCGCGGTTCTCACGATCGCGAAGTAGCCTTCCTGCGCCGTGCTAGTGGCAGCTGACTTCCCTCGGTATGGATCGCCAACCTCCACCGCCGCGGTCTTGACCGTTCCGCCCGCACTGGCGAGTTGGGACAAGCGTGGAAGCCCATCACAGGAGCGCCTCAGTGCCTTTCTCGACCATGCCAAGCGGTTGCGGCCGTCGAATCGGGGCACCGAGACCTCGCGGTCGAACTGCAAGTCGACCTTCGCCCCGACGCGTCGCTACTCGACGGCGGTAACGATCTGGACAACTTCCTGTACCCGGTGATCGACCGCCTCGACCGTCAACGATTCGTCTCAGCGCGTGCCACCAAGGGGCACTTCGGTCAGTCGACGATCCGAGTTGGACCCGCGATCCCGCTGTCCGACGAGGTGGGATGGTCATTCGCCGCGGCGGAGACGACTGGCTCGACGGCGAACAAGGCTTGGAAGACCGAGCTTGCCAATGGGCTGCGTCCGCAGCCCAGTCTGGCCCGCGAAGGAGCACTGGAACTCGAAGTTGCCTTCGTGATCAACGACCGGCGCAACTGGACTTGGCTTTGGAAGCCCGCGATCGACTCGCTCGCCGCGATAGTTGGTCGGGTTCCGGGCGCCGCGGAGTTCAACACGCGCGATGACCGGATCACACGGCTCGCGGTGCACCGCGGGGTCGACGAAAGCCTCGGATGGCGCGTCCGCGTCGGCGTTTGGTGGCGTCTCGCACCGTAGCCAGATGCGAACTAACGGCCGTCCTGCCCTAGGCTGACCTACAGATCTCGAGGGGAGAGCGGGATGGCGGAGCTCGCGCGTCGAGTCGGCATCGGCCTCGCAGCCCGCGGCAGCGTCTCGGACGTCGTCGAGTGGGCCGAGCGCGTCCGGGCGGCGGGCGTCGAGTCGGTCTGGTTCCACGACAGCTACTTCGAGCGCGACGCGGTCACCTACGCGACCGCGGTCGCGAGCAAGGTCGACGAGATCCGCGTCGGCCTCGGCGCGCTCAATCCGTTCACCCGCGATCCGACGCTCATCGCCATGACCGTGAGCGCGCTCGACGAGATCGCCCCGGAGCGCATCGCGCTCGCCCTCGGCACCGGGCTGCCATTCCGACTCGGCCAGATGGGCATCCCGTACACGCCCGACGATGGCGTCGCCCGGGTGAGCGCGGCGATCGACAAGATCCGCTCGCTGTGGGCCGGGGAGCGCCTACCCTCCGGGAAGCCCGGCTTGCCGCCGCTCCAGGCGATGTTCGCGCCGGTGCACCGGGTGCCGATCTTCATCGCGGCGTACCGCACGCCGATGATGCAGCTCGCCGGACAGAAGGCCGACGGCTACCTCGCGCGGCCCGCGGAATCGATCCCCGGGTTCAAGCTGCTGGTCCGCCGGATGTTCAAGGCCGCCACGGACAGTGGACGCGATCCGAAGTCGATCGAGACCTCCGGCTACCTCCTGTCGCTCGTCGACAAGACGCGCCGCGAGGCGCTGAACCGCGCGAAGCGCGAGCCGTTCGTCATCTACATGATGTCCATCCTGTCGGACGTCACGTTGAAGCGCGCGGGCTTCGAGACCGGACTTCGCGATGCGATCGCCGCCGCGTGGCGCGCGGAGAAGTTCCACGACGCGCAGGCGCTCATCCCGGATGAGCTCCTCGACGCGTTTCTGCTCTGCGGGACAGCGGATGAGGTCGCGGCGCGCGCCTGGGAGTACCACGAGGCCGGGATGCAGGTGCCGCTCCTCCAGCCGATCGTCCAGGACGAGGATCAGGTCGCTGCGGTCCTCCGCGCGGCCGTCACCTACGGGCGCGCCGGAGAGGTCGCGGTGCGCGCGGAGCGCGCGGCCCTCGGTGCCCAACGGCTCGGCGCGGCCGATCGCGCGTGGCGGCAACTCAAGGGCGCCTACGAGATCGTCCGGCCGTTCAGCTTCACGGCGTCGGTCGTGCCGATCTGCGCCGGCGGCGCGCTCGCCGCGATCGATGGCGCGTTCAGCTGGCCGCTCTTCCTCGCCGCGCTCGTGGGTGGCGTCGCGATCCACATCGGCACGAACGTCATCAACGAGATCTACGACGTCCGGAAAGGCATCGACTCGATCACGTCGCCGCGCGCGAGCCACGCGATCGTCGAGGGGAAGGTCACCGAGCGCGGTGCGTTCACGATCGCGTTCCTCGCCTTCGCGGTCGCGACGATCGTCGGCATCTACCTCTTCACGCAGCGCGGGTGGCCGGTGATCGCGCTCGGCATCGTCGGGCTCATCGGCGGGTACACGTACACCGCGCCGCCGTTCCAGTACAAGTACAAGGCCCTCGGCCTGCCGCTCGTCTTCCTGCAGATGGGCGTGCTCATGGTCGGCGGCGCGCAGTACGTCGTCGCCGGGTTCTTCGACCCACGGTCGATCGTCGTGGCGATCCCCGTCGGGTTCCTTGTCGCCGCGATCCTCCAGGGGAACGAGTGGCGCGACATCAGCGAGGACGCCCGGATGGGCGCCGCGACGCTGTCGACGAAGTACGGCCGCCGCGTCGCGCACTACTGGTACGTCGGGCTGGTCGTCGCCGCGTACATGGCGCTCGCCGCGTCGGTCGCGCTCGCGATCCTGCCGGCGTACGCGCTCCTCGCGATCCTCTCGCTGCCGCTCCTCGTCCGCGCGCTTCGCGCTTCCGAGCTCGGCGCGTCCGGTCAGCAGCGCGCGATCGCGATGATCGACCTCGAGACCGCGCAGCTGCATGCGACGTTCGGCCTGCTCCTCGTCCTCGGGTTGGTGCTGGCGGCGCTCATCCGTTGAAGCTCGCGAAGCTCGGGCTGCTCATCGCGTATCCGGCGTTTGCCCTCACGTTCCGGGGTCCGCGCGCGCGGTTCTGGGACCGGATGACCGCGACCGGCGCGATCCTCGGCGCGCTCGCGATCGCCGGCGATCCGTCGCTGCAACGGCCCCGGGTCCGGCCGAAGGATGTCGCGCTCGGGATCGGGATCGCCGCGGGCCTCTACGCGATCTTCCAGGTCGGCGATCGGATGGCGCGCCGTGCCCTGCCGGCTGGTGACGAGAACATCGGCGACATCTACCAGCTCCGGGAGATCCGCCCGAAGGACGAGATCGCCCTTCGCCTCGCGGCCGTCATCGGACCCGCGGAGGAGCTCTTCTGGCGCGGGCTGCTGCAACGGTCGCTCGCTGAACGCACAGGGAAGAACCGCGCCGCGCTCGTCGCGACGGCGGTCTACGGCGGTGCGCACCTCGTCACCGGCAACCCGGCGCTCATCGGAGCCGCGACGGTCGCCGGCCTCTATTGGTCGCTCCTCGCCCGGCTCGGCGCACCGATGGCCGCGCTTGTCGTCAGTCACGTCGTCTGGGACATCTGGATCTTCTTGGTCGCGCCTACGAAGGAGGACTAACCTCTTCGCGATGAACGAGGAGGACGTCCGGGCGGCGCTCGCGAAGAGCCCGCTCCTCGCGGATCTCGATCCGACCGCGCTCATGTTCCTCGTCCGGCTCGGCCACCGCCGCACGTACAAGGCCGGCGACGTCCTCATGCGCCAGGGCGAGCCGTCCAACTCGATCCACTTCCTGCTCAACGGGAAGGTCCGCGCCGAGCGCTTGCGCCGGACCGACGACCGCCCGCTCAAGCTCGCCGACCTCGAGGCCGGCGCGGTCGTGGGCGAGATGGGCGTGGTCATCGACATCCCGCGCTCGGCGACCGTGACCGCGCTTGTGCCGACGGAGTCGCTCGAGCTCGACGCGCCGAACTTCGAGCGCGTCGCGAAGGCGTACCCGATCCTCCACCGGGTCATCGCCCGACTCCTGAGTGAGCGCCTCCGCGCGACGGAAGCGACGGTGAGCGGATCACCACCAAGCTGAACGAGGCGGAGGTCCTCAAGACCCTCGGCGCGAGCCCGCACCTCGCGTCGCTCGATCCGAGCGCGCTCGTGTTCCTCATCCGGTTCGGGAAGCTGCGTTCGTTCAAGCCCGACGAAGCGATCATGACCCAAGGCGAGCCATCGACCTCGATCCACTTCATCCTCGAAGGTCAGGTGCGGGTCGAGCGGCAGCGGCGGTCCGACTCCGAGCGGATCGTGCTCGCGCACCTCGGGTCCGGCGAGATCGTCGGCGAGATGGGCGTCATGGTCGACCTGCCGCGCTCGGCGACGGTGATCGCAGCGAAGCCGACGTCAACGCTCGAGCTGGACACCGCGAGCTTCGAGCGCGCCGCGCGCGCGTTCCCGATCCTCCATCGGGTGCTCGCGAAGCTGCTGTCAGAGCGGCTGCGGCGGACGTCGGAGCGGGTGGGGGACAACCAGCGCGGGTAGGAACTTGAGGTTCCAAATTGGAATCTCAAACGTGAGGTCGCAACTTGCGACCTCAAGATTTGGTGCGCGCGTTTGCTATCGCAAATTGCGATAGCAAGCTCCAAGCGGTTGTGACTTCAAGTGTTGGCGTGGAAGCCGATTTCTCGCTGTGGTTCCGGCCCAGGCTCTTCGAGCGCCTTCAATGCCTCGAGGACGTCGTCGAGCACCGCTCCTTGATCGTCGACGCGCCGCTCGATCTCGTCGAAGCGATAGCCGAGCCGAGCGGTCTCGCTGAGGGCATGCCTGAGTTGGACGAATGTACGCATGATGAGGATGTTGGCAGCGATCGCCCGTTCACTGCGCAGGACGCTCGAAAGCATTGCGACGCCTTGTTCCGTGAAGGCGAACGGCAGTTTTCTCCGCCCACCACGGCCCGGATTCTTTAGATATCGCAAATTGCGATATCAAAGCCCCGGCCTCATCAAGAGTCAGTTTGAACATGAAATCCGGCGGGAACCGGGTCCGATTCCGTCGGACGGCCTCGTTCAACCGGCCGGTGGGCACCCCATAGAGCGCTGCGAGATCCGCGTCGAGTATCACGCGCTCGCCGCGGATGACGTGGATCCGCGCCTCGATCCGCGCGGCGACAGACTTCGATGGCACAGCGATGACATCGGCGCGCCCTTGCTAGGCTGACCCGCTCACGTGAGCGAAGCGAACCAGGTCCTCTTCGCGCTCCTCGGTGGCACCGCGCTCCTCCTCTTCGGCGTGCGATTCGTCGGCGAGGGCCTTCAGCGGGCCGCCGGCACGCGCCTGCGCCACGTCCTTTCGACGCTCACCGGCGACCGCTTCCGCGCCCTCCTCGTCGGTGCCGGCGTCACCGCGGTCCTCCAGTCATCGAGCGCGACGACGGTCATGCTCGTCGGCTTCGCGTCCGCGGGTCTGCTCACGCTCCGCCAGACGATCGGCGTGATCCTCGGCGCGGACATCGGGACGACCGTCACCGTGCAGCTCCTCGCGTTCAACCTCCTCGGCTTCGCGCCGCTCGTCGTCTTCCTCGGCTGGCTGGTGTACACGGCCTTCGGGGGGACGACGAAGTACATCGGCCAGGCGATCCTCGGCTTCGGCTTCCTCTTCCTCGGGATGAAGCTCATCGCCGACGGGACCGTGCCGCTCAAGGAGAGCGCGCTCTTCGGCGACCTGTTCAGCGCCCTCGTCGGCCAGCCACTCCTTCTATTACTCCTCGCCGCGGTCTTCAGCGCCCTCGTGCGGTCCAGCGCCGCGACCATCGGCATCGCCCTCAGCTTCGCGGCGGGCGGGCTGATGAACCTCGACGGCGCGATGCCGATCATCTTCGGCGCGAACATCGGCACTGCGGCGACCGCGCTCGTCGCGGCGGTCGGCGCGAACGCCGAGGCCCGCCGCGTCGCCGCGGCGCACGCGGTCTTCAAGGTCATCGGCGTGCTCATCTTCCTGCCGCTCAGCGTCGCGTTCGCCGATCTCGTACGGCGCACGACCGACGATCCGGCGCGGCAGATCGCGAACGCCCACTCGCTCTTCAACCTCGCCGTCGCGCTCCTGTTCCTCCCGTTCACGCGGATCGCCGCGGACCTGTTCACCCGGCTCATCCCGGACACCGGCCGCCGTGAGCTCGGGGCGATGTACCTGAACCCGAACGTCCTCGACACGCCGGCCGTCGCGCTCGGGCAGGCCGTGCGCGAGGTCCTTCGGATGGGCGATGCCGTGCTCCAGTCGCTCCGCGAGACGATCACCGTCCTCGACCGCGACGATGAGGCGCTCATGCGCGAGGTCATCCGCCGCGACGACCTCATCGACCGGCTCGAGGAGGACATCAAGCAGTACGTCGTGAAGCTCGGCGAGCAGGCCCTCACCGAGGAGCAGTCGGGACGCGAGTCCGCACTCCTCTTCACGGTCGTGAACCTCGAGGAGATCGGCGACGTCATCGAAAAGGAGCTCATGGAGCTCGCCGACAAGAAGATGCGCGGCCACTACCGGTTCAGCGCGCAGGGTTGGGCGGAGATCGTCGACCTCCACACGAAGGTCGTCGAGAACCTCGAGCTCGCGCTCAGCGCGGTCGCGACGCAGGACCACTCGATCGCCGAGAAGGTCGTGCGGCACAAGTCGAACATCAACCTCCTGGAGCGCCGGCTCCGCCAGACCCACATCCAGCGGCTCCACGAGGGGCTCCGCGAGACGATCGACACCTCGAGCATCCATCTCGACATCCTCGGCGCGCTGAAACGGATCAATTCGCTCGTCGCCGGCATCGCGTACGCGGTCCTCGGCGAACACGACGTCGAATGACGGGCCGGGCCTTCGTCGGCACATCGGGCTGGGCGTACGCGAGCTGGAAGCAGAAGTTCTACCCGCCCGATACCAAGGCGAAGGATCTGCTTCGCGTCTACGCGACACGTCTGAAGACGAACGAGGTGAACTACACCTTCAATCACCTCCCGACTCAGCGGAACATCGACAGCTGGAAGGAGCAGACGCCGGACGATTTTGTCTTCGCACTGAAGGCCTCGCAGTACATCACCCACATCAAGAAGCTCGAGGAGCCGACGACCACGCTCCCGAACTTCTTCGACGCCGTGCGGCCGCTCGGCGATCGGCTCGGACCGATCCTGTTCCAGACCCCGCCGTGGCTCAAACGCAACGACGAGCTCCTCTCGATGTTCGTCGTCGCGCTTCCCGACGACACCCGCTGCGCGCTCGAGGTCCGCGACCCGTCCTGGTACGCGGACGAGGTGTACGCGCTGCTTGCCGCGCGGAACGTCGCGCTCGTGCATGCCGAGGGGGAGCGCGCGCCGAGCCCGCTCGAGATCCTCGACCGAACCGCTGACTTCGCGTACGTGCGCCTACGCGCGCGCGAAGGCTACGACGCCGCGGCCGTCACGATCTGGGCCGCGCGGCTCCAGGCGGTGCGCGACGCGGGGAAGGACGTGTACGCGTACTTCCGGCACGACGACGACGGGAGCAACGGTCTCGCCGCCGAGGCGCTCCGCGACGCGCTGGCGTGAATCCGCCCCAAGGGCTGGTCACGCTCGTCGCGGTCCTCAGCATCGGCACGTACCTCACGCTCGCGGGCGCGATCCGGCGTCGCGCGATCGATCGCGGCCGCACGAGCGTCGCGCGCGCGGGCGGCCTCGCGCGGTGGCTTCCCTTCGGCATTTTCGTGCCGTACCTCGTCATCGGGGTGCGCCAGGGTCCGGAGGTCGACGTCCCGACCGCGTTGCGCTGGGTCGGGCTTGTGCTCGTCGTCGCGGGACCGGCGTTCTCGTACTGGTCGGCGTCGACGCTCGGCCTGCACTTCGACCTCGATGTCGAGGTCCACGGCGGTCACGAGATCGTCGTGAGCGGCCCGTACCGGATCGTCCGCCACCCGGTCTACCTCGGGCTCGCGGTCCATTTCATCGGCGCCTGCCTCGCGACCGGCAATGGGCTGCTCATCGCGGGCACGGTGCTGGTGACGTTTCCGGCGCTGTACCTGCGCGCGCGCACCGAAGAGGGACTGCTGCGGAACAGCCTCGGACCGGCGTACGACGCGTACGCGCGCCACGTGCCGATGCTCGTCCCGCTCACGCGCTTCTAGGCGAAGTCCTTCAGCCCCAGCTCGGTGGCGATCGCTCTCGAGCGCGCCTCGACGGCATCGGCATCCGTCGTCCGGCCGAGCGCGCGAAGCGTACGGGCCTGGTCGCGCAGCGCACGCGCGAGCGACGGGCGCGCCTCCATCTCCTCGAACAGTCGCACCGCACGGTCGATGTCGGCGAGCGCGCCGGTATGGTCGGTCGGGGCCGCGACGTCGCGCGCGCGGGCGCGCTGCCAGAGCGTCGTCGCCTCCCCGTAGCGATCCTCGGTCGCGGCCGCCCGCTCGAGCGCGAGGTTCCAACCGATCGTCGCCGCTGGAAGGTCCCCGAGCCGCGCGTTCACCGCGCCGAGCATCCCCTCGGCGAGCGTTTGGAACGAGCCCATGCTCGCGAGGTGCGAAAGCTCCTCGCCGCGCTCGAGCGGCGGCTTCGCGCCCGCCGCATCGTTGCGCGCGAGATGGGCGGCGCCGCTGATCACATTCGCCGGGACCGCGCAGGCGACCGCGCCCATCTCTTCGGAGAGCGCCGCGCAGCTCGTCGCGAGCGCCTCGCCTTCGGCGAGGTCACCACGCTCCACGAGCAGCGAGCTCGTCGCGATGTCAACGTCGAGCACGCCGATCGGATCTCCGCCCTTCGCGAGTGCGCGAGCACGAACCAGCGTGGCCTCTGCCCGCTTGAATTCCCCGAGCCGCGCGAGGCCGATCGTGAGGAGGCCCGCGAGGATCGTGCTGGAGACGTGGTCGGCGCCGCCCGCGATGATGTCCAGCGACTCTTCGAGCAGGCGCGCGCCTTCGCGAAGCTCGCCAGAGAACATGATCCCGATCGCCAGGAACGCGTTCGGGATCGCGTGGGCCGTGGGATCGCCGAGCGCGGTGCCGATCTCCGCCGCGCGGTCGACCGCGCGCTTGAGCTCGGGGCTCGACTTGACGGTCTCCCCGCGCATCCGTCGGAGGAAGGCGATCGTGAAATAGATGTCTCCGATGAGCTTGGGGTCGCCGGTCGCCGCGCCGACCGCGAGCGCGCGTTCGAGCCGGCCGATACCTTCGTCCTGACCGCGATAGGTCCACGAGACCTTTCCGGCGCCGAGGGCCGCGCGTAGCCGCAGGTTTATCCGCGGATCGTCGGGCCCGATGCTCGCCTCGGCGCGATCGAAGAAGGCGACGGCCTCCTTGCGAGCGAACCGCTCGAGCGCCTGTTCCCCGGCGACGACGAAGTACTCGGCCGCCGCCGTCGGGTCCCCCGCGCGCTCGTAGTGCATCCCGATGACGGCGGCGAGCTCGTCCTTCCGGTCGGGGTAGAGGGTGAGCAACGTCTCCGCGGCCAAGCGGTGGAGGGTGCGGCGATCCTGCTTCAGGAGCGAGCTGTATGCCGCGTCCTGCACGAGGGCGTGCCGGAACAGGTACTCGAGGTCGGGCTCCATGGCCGCGACCTGCACGAGGCCGCTCGCCTCGAGGGTGTTGAGCTCGGCGCGGGCGCTGGTCATTCGGTCCGTGCCTCGAGGAGCCGCTCGAGCATCGTGACCCCGAACTGCCGCCCGATGACGGCGGCGACGCGCAGGGTGCGCTTGCTCTCGGGCGGAAGGCGGTCGATGCGCGCGAGGAGCAGGCCCTGGAGCGTGTCGGGGATCTCCACGTCCGCGGCGCGGGCGGTGGCGACCCACCGATCGTCGCGGCGTTCGATCGCGCCGCGGTCGATGAGCATCCGGATGACCTCTTCGACGAAGAACGGATTCCCCTCGGCCTTCGTGAGGATGTGCTCGCGCGTCTCCTTCGGCAGCGACTCGAGGTGCAGCAGGTTCGCGACGAGCGTTCGGGTGTCGTCTCCCGACAGCGGATCGAGCTTGATCTCGACGAGCGCGTCCCCGAAGAGATCGCGGACCGCGGCGATGAGGCGCCAGCCCTCGCTCTCGCGGTCGAAGCGCGAGGTGGCGACCACGAAGAGCGGAAGCTCGTTCGCGAGGGGCAGCAGCGCGAGGAGCAGGTCGATCGACGGCCCGTCGGCCCAGTGGAGATCCTCGAACGCGAGGACGACCGGGCCGCCCGCCGCGATCCCCTTGATGACGCCGATCACGGAGGCCGTGTATCGCTTGAGCGTTTCGACGTCGAGGGCGGACATCCGGCCGCGCTCTTCCGCCGACAGCTGGATCGACAGCAGGTGGCCGAGGTAGATGTACGCGTCCCGCCACTCGGCACCGAAGACCGCCTTCGTCCGTTGGTCGAGCGCGGCCCGCACCTCGGGCTCGTCCGCCATCGGCGCGACGCCGATCGCCGAGCGCACGAGATCCGCAACGAGGTTGTACGGGAGCGAGCGGCCGTACGAGAGGCAGCGCGCCTCGACCCAGGTGGCCTTTGGATCCGCCGCGGCCACGTGCGCGCGCAGCTCCGCCAGGAGCCGGCTCTTCCCGATGCCAGGCTCGCCGAGGATCGCTGCCACGCGGCCCTGCCGTGCGCGCACGATCGCGAACGCGTCCTTCAACCGGCCGAGCTGCGCGTCGCGACCGATCATCGTCGATCGCACCTCGTCGCCGAGACCGCGCGTGCTCACCGCGCCGCGCTTCAGCGCGGTGACCTGGTAACCGTGGACCGCCTCGGCCTTGCCCTTGAGCTCGAGCCGGCCGGCATCGGTCACCTCGACGAGCGGCGCGACGAACTTGTACGTCGCGGCGGTGATGAGCACGCCGCCGGGTGGCGCCGAGGCCTGCATTCGCGCGGCGATGTTCACCGCATCGCCCATCGCCGTGTACTCCTGCGCGATCGCGCTGCCGACCATCCCGACGACGACCGGTCCGGTGTTGATACCGACGCGCACCTGGAGCGGCACCGTGCGCCCATGGGCGTCGTCGCCGAGCCCGGCGATCTCACGGACCATGTCGAGCCCGCAGCGCACCGCGCGCTCGGGGTCGTCCTCGTGCGCGATCGGCGCGCCGAAGAACACGAGCACGCCGTCGCCCATGAGCCGCGCGACTGTGCCGTCGTACCGCGCCGCGATCGCGTTCAAGCGCCCGAACGCCTTCTGGACGAGCAACGTCCAGTCCTCGGGGTCGAGCTGCTCGGCGATCGTCGTCGAGCCGGCGATGTCGGCGAACAGGATGGTGAGCGGGCGCCGCTCGCTCGTGGCGGCGCGCTTTTCGACCGCGGCGGGACCGGATTCGGGCATCCCGAGATGCTAGAGCGCGCTGAGGGGCTAGGGCAGTCGCTCGGCCGCCTCGTCGTGGAGAAAGGCGAGCACGGCGCCCACCCGGCGATGGAGGCTCGGCTCCTCGGAAAGGCCGAGCTTCGAGAAGATCGAGCTCACGTATTTCTCGACTGCGGACTCGGAGAGGTGCAGGGTCGCTCCGATCGCATGATTCGTCTTTCCCTGGGCCATTTCGCGGAGCACCTCCGTCTCTCGGCCGCTGAGCTCGTGCAGTGTCGACGCGCGCAACCGCCCGCTTCGAGCGACGAGGGCCTCGACGACCTGCGGGTCGATGACCGAGCGGCCGGCCACGACCTCGCCGAGCGCGCGCACCAGCTCGTCGGGATCGGCCACTCGATCCTTGAGGAGGTACGCGAGGCCGGTCGTGCCGTTCTTCAAGAGCTCGAACGCGTACATGCTCGCGGCGTGCTGCGACAGCACGACGACGCCGATGTTCGGGTGCTTGGTGCGGATCGCGTGCGCCGCGGCGATCCCCTCCATCTGATGCCCGGGCGGCATCCGGATGTCGGTGATCACCGCGTCGGGGCGCAACCGGTCGACCGCGTCCAAGAGCTCGGCCGCCGTGCCGACGGCGGCGATGACCTGGACCGCGCCGGTCTCCTCGAGCACCCGGCGCGTGCCCTCGCGCACGAGGTAGTTGTCCTCGGCGATCACGACGCGGATGTCCTTAGGCACGGACGGCCGCGCGCGTCGGCAGGGTCGCGAGCAGCTGCGTGCCGTGTCCGGGGGCGCTCGTGACCCGGAGCAGGCCGCCGAGGGCCTCGATCCGATCGGCGAGGCCGCGCAGGCCGGAACGTGTCGCTTCCCCGGCGTCGAAGCCGGTCCCGTCGTCGGAGATCTCGATCGAGAGCTCGCGGTCATCGCAGCGCAGACCGACCACGAGCTGTCGCGCCGAGGCGTGCTTCATCGCGTTCGCGAGTCCCTCGCAGACGGTGAAGTAGGCGGCCCCCTCGACGGCGGGTGGGAAGCGCGTGTCGCGCAGCTGGGCACTCGCCTGCACCGTGACGTGCGCGGGCATACGGGAGACCCGGTCCTCAATCGCTTCGAGCAGACCGCGGTCGCTGAGCACGGTCGGATGGACCCCTTGGGCGAGGTCGCGCAGATCGGTGAGCGCGAGCCGGGTCTCCTCTTGGAGCTCCTCGAGCAGCGCTCCGACGACCGCGGGATCCCTGCCGACCTGGTTGCGTGCGAGGCGGATCTTCGCCAAGAGTGCGACGAGCTCCTGCTGCACGCCGTCGTGGATGTCGCGCTCGAGCCGGCGGCGCCCCGCCTCCTCGGCCTGGACGATCCGTTTTCGGGAGGCCTGGAGCTCGCGAGCCTGCGCGTTGATGCGGACGGTCTGGGTCGCCTGCCGCCCGAGCGTGACCAGGAGCTCTGCGTCGCGCTGCCGATAGCGGCCCTCGGTCCGCGGGCCGCACTCGACCCGGCCGATGCGCTCCGCGCCGTGGACGAGTGGCGTGCTGAGCGTCGCCGCCCCGTCAGCCGCAGGGCCGTCGGTCGCCACGGTCGGGGTCGCTCCTTCTATCACCACGCGCGCCCAGCGGGCATCGAGGGCCTGGCGGACCGTCGCGGCCAAGAGCGCGGCCGCAGCTTCAGGATCCGCCGCGTCCACAAGGTCGAGCCCCAGCCGGCTCACCGCCTGGTAGCCGGTGAGGCGCCGGCCGTACACGAGTCGCGCGGCGAGGCGCTCGAGGGCGGCGCGCGCCGGCTGGAACACAAGGGTCGCAACGATGGTGAGCACCACCGCGAGGCCGAGTTGCGCGCGTTGGGCCGTCGCGACGCCGATCGCGGCGGCCATCGCGACGTAGCCGAATGCGATCACCAGCCACAGCGCGGCGTAGACGATCGACCGGCGGATGACCAGATCGATGTCGAGCAGGCGAGGGCGGAGGAATCCGATTGCCAGCGCGATCGGCACCGTCGGTCCGACGATGGCGGCCATCGCCACGACCGGGCCATTGGGGCACGCCGGGAGGAGGCCCCAGAAACCGGCGAGGCAACCGACCGGACCGAGGCCGAGGGGGATCACGAAGAACAGCGCGAACAGCGGCCACCGCGCCGGCGCGCGACGCGCCGGATCGGACCGCCGGTACCGGAGGACGAGGAGCGCGATGCCGACGATCAACAAGCCGAGCCGCACCTGGTAGAGATCGGTGGCCAAGCCGCCGAGAACAGTGAGCGCGGGCACGTAGATCGGGCTCGTGATCACCGGCTGGGCCCATACGAAGTTCGTGTTGATCGGGACGGGGGAAACTGTCAGGAGCAGAAGGACCGGGATGAGCACCGGAAGGACCGCGCAGCTGCGCACGATCGAGCGCTCGTAGCGGCGCTCGTAGTCCCCGTCCGCGAAGCCGGCGAGAACGGCGACGAACCCCGCGAGGCCGGCGATCTCGAACCCCTGCTCGAGCGCGTTGCCCAGCCAGAACCACGGTTGTGGCCCCACCGTTACGGTCGTGACCGAGAGCAGCTGGGCGATCGTCGCGCCGATGAGCAGGCCGCAGCCGGTGACGACCATCCGTCCGGCGACGGGGTGGTCCGGTCGCCGCACGAAGGCGACGGCTCCGACCACGTAGAAGGCGAGCATCACCTCCTCGATCTGGATCCAGTTCGGCCACTGCGCTCCCCGCCCGGTCACAAGGTCGAGCGCGGGATAGCCGACCGCCGCGATCGCCCCGACGATGAGGAGGACGCGGTAGAGGGCCTGCCTGGGCATCGAGCGATGATGCGCCGCGACAGGCCCTCCGTCGATGCGGATGACCGCAGTTCCGATTACGGGATCCCCGCAGCGCTTACAGCTTCGGCGTGCTGCGGCCGGAACCACAGCACCGCGCCGGCGGCGACCTGCCAGACGCTCACCAGCAGCGGGGCGAAGCCTTGGATGCCGAAGAAGATGCCGACGACGAGCCAGGCCGCGGCGAGGAACCCGAAATAGCCGAGCGGCCGCGGCAGCCCGCCGCGACGGACCACGATCCAGCACACCGTGAACAGCCACACGCCCAGGAAGAGCGAGACCGCGAGGGCCGTCGTCTCCTGGAGGGTGAGCGCTGTCGCGATGGAGGTCTCGACGGTGGCTCGAGCGGTGCCGGCGGCGACGCTCTGGTCCAACCGCAGGGCGCTCCCCAGATCCAGCGTGAGGAGGGCGACTCCGGCGTAGCCGAACAGCGCCGCGGTCGAGCTCGCGGTCGGCGATGCCGCGCGCAGGCGCTGATCGAGGGCTCGGACGAACACGAGGGCGATGACGGCCACCGCGAGCTCGACCGACTGCAAGGGGAGCAGGAGCGCGAGTCTCGCCTGGAGCGCGTCGTAGAACTGCGGCGCCTTCCCATCGAGTGGTGCGGTGAGGCCGGCCGCGTTCAATGTGCTGAGGAACGTGATCGCGAACACGATCTTCACCGCGCCATACGCGACGCCAACGATCCCGCCGATCCGCTGGAGACCGACATCACCTCGGACGTCCTGGCGCTCGACGAATGTGGCCGCACGAGCCGCTTGCATGGTCTGCCTCCTTCGCTGTGTTAACCCGCGGCGGACGCTATGGCCGCGGGTCACGCAGACCAATCCAGCGAGCCGGACACTTCTATGGGGCGGTCAATGCGGAGAACCGCAATCGCGGTTCCGGTCGGATCAGAGCCAGCGCGCGATGAGCGTGCCGATCGCGAGCAAAGTGACCGCGCCCCAGAGCAGCCGCAGCCCGGCTTCGGGGGCGCCGATGAGCGACCGCGCGTCGATCGTCTCGCGCGATCCGTCCGCATATTCGACCGTGCCTGTGACCGTGAGCGCGCGGCGGCGGATGCGCCGGACGCGGGTCGAGAGGCGTCGCTGCGCGAGGCTGAGGAGCGCGGTCGCCGCGGCGACGAAGAACGAGGGGAGGGCCGCGGCGCCGGTCGCGTACGCCATGGTCAGCGTCGGGAATGCGCCCCACGCGAGCGCGAAGCCGATGTCCGAGTGGACGAGCGGCGCCTCGAACGCATAGCCGACGACGAGCGCGGCGCCAACGACGACGAACGCGAGCAGACCCGGTCCGACGAGCGGCAGCGCCGCGATGCCGAGCCCGACCGCGGCGAGGAGCGCGAGCGTCCCAAGCGCGACGAGGACCGGCGAGGGGATGCGCGTGGAGAGCGGCCGTCCCCGGAGCTCGTCGAACGAGTGCGCCGCGACACCGACCGCGAGCGCGAACGCGAGGAGTCCGCCGGCGACGATGCGGGGATCCGGGGCGGGCGCGATCGCCGCGCCGAGCAGCGCGTTCGACAGGAGCCACAAGGTGTATGGCGGATGGAGCAGCGTCCAATAATCGCGCCAGCCGCCGGGCTGGAGCGCGTAGAAGGCCGCGCCGAGCGGCGATCGATCCACCGAGATCGATACGAGCGGCGCCCGGCTCGCGCTCATCACCACGCCGCCCCCGAGGCTCATCCGCCGCACCCGCACATCACCGAGCCCGGCCTCGCGCCAGTACCGCTCGATCTGGTCTTGCGGGTGCCGGCGATAGAACCCCTCGATGCTCGGGCCGAGGAACGCGCCGACTTCCCGCCACTTCCGCGACACGACGAGTCCGCCGAGCGGCAGGGCAATGCGCGTGTACAGCCACCAGAACGGATACGCGAGGCCCGTCGGCACCCCGAACTCGAGCGTCGCGAGACGGCCGCCGGGACGGAGGACGCGCGCGAGCTCGCGCAATGTCGCGGGCGGATCGTCGACGTAGCGGAGGAGGTACGTGAAGGTCACGTGGTCGAAGGACGCGTCGGGGAAGGGCAGCCGCTCCGCGCGACCGCGGACGAGCCCGGCGAACGTCCCATTCCGGTCCTGTGCCGCGCGGAGCATGTCGGCGCTCTGGTCGAGCCCGACGATGCGGCAGCGATAGCGTGCGTGGAGGGCGCCCGCGACCATGCCGGTGCCGGTCGCGACGTCGAGGACGAGCTCGCCCTGCTTCGCCGCTACGGACGCGACGAGCGCGCGCCGCCAACGCGGATCCTGTCCGAACGACAGGATCGCTGCGACGCGGTCGTACGTACGCGCGATGCCGCTGAAGATGCGAGGGGCATCGGTCGAAGGGGCTCCCGTGACGCGATGCTAGGCCAGCCGTAGGGTACGAGCGATGGATCCATGCGTTCGGTGAGCGCCATCCCATTCCATCCGGATCGCGTCGCGCTGCTCGAAGCCGAGGGCTGGCGCTCGTACTACGACCGCGACTACCCGCGCATCTTTTGGCTCATGACGCAGCTCACCCGCGAGCAGTTCCACGTCCCGCTGCCGCTTGCGGCGGTCGCGGCCGTGCGCATCGCGATCGCGATGCGGGCGTTCATCCCACGCGACCACGACATGGCCGCGGTGCGAACGAAGATCGAGCGCTACTACGCGATCGTGCGGCCGTACTCCGGCTTCGCGAAGGACCTCCGTCGGGTGTCCGAGCTCGAGGCCGACTACTGGGACGTGCATCGCCGGCTCATCGGAAATCCGGACAAGCGCGAGTTCACCGAGACGATGGTGGCGCTCCATGCCGCGGTGTTCGGCCTGACGCCTGAGCGGTCGCGCGAGTCCGCCGAGCTCCGCGTCGAGGCGAACAACACCGTTGACCGGATCACCGCCGGGTCACCGAACGCGGATGCCGAGTGGGCCCTCCTGAAGCGACAGCTCTCGGCTTGTTACCGCTCGATCGCGCGGGAGCTCGCCGCGGGCTAGCTGCTCGGCGTGCGCGTCGCGCTCACGAACGACGGAGCAGGATGCCGAGCCAGAGCCAGAAGAGCGGGCCGCCGACCGCGCCGGCGACGACGCCGGCGAGCGTCGCCAATCCCGCGACCGCGGCGAGGGATGCGACGAATCCGACGAAGAGGTCCGCGACCGCGACGAAGCCGAGCACGGTGAGCAGCTTCGGTAGGTCAGTGCGCCACATGAGGATCGCGGTGATGAGGAACCACAGGCCGGTGAGCCCGAAGGTCATGAGGCCGAGCGGACTCACCGGGTCGATGGCCGCCAGCTGGCCGGTCGCACGCAGCGTCGCCGCCTCGTATAGGCCGCTCCCGATCGTGCCGACCGCGGCGATCGCGCCGACGAGCGTCGCGAAGAAGCTCCAGCTCTCGCCGACCGCACGAACGCGCTCGCGCACCGCGACGATGCCGATGAGCGCCCAGAAGCCGATGAGCGCGTACAGGAATTGGAATCCCTCGAGGCCGACGACATCGCTGCCGCCGCGTGCGACGGTGTAGTACTCGGCGACCGCGAGCCACGACGTGAGGGCGAGGAGCACCCCGGCAAGACCACCGAAACGCACGAAGGAGCCGTCGCTCATTGGTGCGAGACGATACCGCTCTTCAGCTAGTTGCTCGGCACGCTCCACGTCGACGGGATCATGTGGACCCAGGTCTGGCCCGGCGAGAGCAGGATCGGCTCGCCGGCGCCGCTCACGAACTGCCACGCGTCGAAGACCGAGTTGCGGGCCCAGGTGCCGTCCTGGCGACGCCCGTCGCGGAAGATCGAGACCCGCCCCGAGCCGGTCGTGCGCACGTTCACGCCCAGCGAGCCGAGCGAGTCCTCGACGATCGCCGTCGGCACGACATCCGTGTACACGACGACGATGTTCCGCGCCGCGATCGGCACGTTGTAGAAGGCGTCGACCTCCCGCACGTCGGTGCCGACGTTCGGGTCGAACTGGTACCGGGCGTACGTCCGGGTGTTCGGGTCGTACGCGTAGCGCGCCTGGTTCTGATGCTGATAGGGGATCGTGATCGCGCTCGCCGTGACCGAGCCGTAGAACCCGCCGGCCCAGTCGACGTGGTTCACCGAGCTGAGGAAGCCCCAGGTCGGGATCGTCACGGCCGCGCCGCCGCCGGCGCGGTTGGTCGCATCGCGCAGCAGGTTCGAGCGGGTGTACTCGTTGTACGGCGCGACGCGCGGGTTGCCCGCGTCGTCCTGCGAGACGCGGAAGTACGCCGGACCGGACCAGCTCCAGTTCGCGTTGAGGTCGATGTAGTTGCCGGCGGCCGCGTCCTGCTGGATGAACTGGGTCTCCTCGGTCGTCGCGCCGGAGAACGCGAGCGCACCGCGGACCATCGGCGTGATCTCGCGATCGCTGAGCCGCGCCGAGCGCACCGACCCGATCTTGTCCGGATCCTGCGAGTGGAAGATCGCCTCGTAGCGCGTGATCCCTGCCTCGACGAGGGTCTCGAACACGATGTCGGCCTGGCTCGTGCCGGTGTGGGGCCGGGCCGGCGGCGCGTTGTCGATGCGCACGTTCAGCGCGCGGCGGGCGACGTTCGGCTGCCCGGGGCCGAGCTGGAGCCCGTTCAGCGGCCAGCACGTGTCGCAGCGGGGGCGGGCCGACGGACCGGGCTTCGTGCCATCCGGGTAGAGCACGGTCACGACCCAGTAGACCCCGATGTCCTCGAGCCACTGGGCGCCCTCGATCACCGGACGGAGCCCGAGCGCGTAGACGCCCGGTGCCTGGGGCGCCTTCACCGTGAACTGGAACCACGCGACCTGCCCCGGACCGACGTACGCGGCGGGCTGCGCGGCGACCCGGTTGTAGCGCGGCCAACCGGTCGCGGGCGAGCCATTTTGGCCGTCACCGCCGAGCGTGCTCGGCTGATCGATCCCCGGCTCGGGGCCGTTCGTCCCGAGGAACGCGGCCTGGCCCAGCTGGCTCAGGACCCAGCCCTTCGAGCCGGTGTTGTAGTAGGCGACGGTCGCGACGGAGGTGTCGCCGGGGCAGAGGGTCATGTAGCCCGACTGGCCGTACCAAGTGGCGTGATAGCCCGGGAGGCCCTGGGGGAGCGTCGTCGTCGGAGGCGGCGCGATCCCCGGCCCGACGCTCGAGCTGCAGGTCGCCGTGAGCGTCGCGCTGCTCGCCGCCGCCGGGGCGGATGTAACGAGCGCGAGCTGCGACGCGATGACGAGCGCGAGCGCGCTCGCGACGGACAGCAGCCGCATCAGGCACGCACCCCTTCACTCACCACTGCGAGAACGAGATTACGGGGTGCTCGTCACGCTCCACGTCGGATAGATGAAAGCGATCCAGGTTTGACCCGGCTCGAGGAGGAGCTGGGTGCCGGCGGCGCTCCAGAACGTGAACTGGTCGAGGACCCCGTCGCGCTTCCAGGTCCCGTCGACCCGGAGGCCGTCGCGGAACACCGAGACCGGCCCGCCGCCGGTCATCCGGTAGTCGAGGCCCTTCGACCCGAGCGAGTCCTCTTGGACGCTCGTCGTCCAGATGTCGGTCGTCATGATCACGACGTTCTTCGCGAGGATCGGCCCGCTCCCGTCGCCGTCCACGGTCTGCACGCCCTGTTGCGAGCGGCGGTACCCGTTGGCCGCGGCATCCCAGGTGTACGTCGAGGCCCACGACCCGAGGAACGGCACGGTCGTGGACGTGGCCGGCTGCGCGCCCGCGAAGCCGCCGGCGGTCGGGTCGGTCGTGCCGGCCGGGACGAACGCGAGGGGCGGCACATCCACCGGCGCCGCGCCGCCGGCGCGGTTCACCGCTTCGCGGTCGGCGGGCGTGCTAGTGAACTCGTTGTTCGGCGCGGGCCGGAACGCGACGCGGTAGTACGGCCTCCCGTCGCGCTCCGCGTCGACGGACAGCATGTTGCCGTCCTTGATCGACTGCGAGACCGCGTCGTGCTCCTCGATCGTGGAGCCGGACGACACGAGCGCGCCGCGCAGCATCTGCGTGATGTGCAGGTCGCTGAAGCGGTAGCTTCGCACCGGCCCGACGACGTCGGCGTCCTTCGAATGGAAGATCGCGGAGAACCGGGTGACCCCGCCCTCGACGATGAGCTCGAACACGAGGTCGGCCTTGTTCAGGCCGTACTGCGGCCGCGCGTTCGGGTCGTTCGGCATGCGCACGTTGAGCGGCCGGCGCCCGAGCGCGGCGTCCGCCGCCGCGGGTAGGCCGGTGAGCGGCCAGACCTTCGGCTTCGGGGTGGGGGTGGGCGTCGGGGCGACGGTCGCAGTCGGGGTCGCGGTCGGCGTCGCGGTCGGAGCCTGCGTCGCGACGGCGACCGGGCTCGGGGAGCCCAACGTCGTTGCGGGTGTCGCGCCGCCTCCGCACGCGCTCGCGACCACCGCGCAGGCGAGCAGGACGACTGCCGCGTTCCGCGCCAGTTTCGGTGTCATTCGGTCGCTCAAGGGTACCGCCATCCCGCCGCGCCGGATCACCGGCAAGCGGCAGGCCAACCGCGCCTCGGGCTTCTTGTCAGCTCGGACGCGCGCGATCGACAGCGATGACGTCGACGCCGAGGCGCGCCGCCGCCCGAGCCAAGCGCATGTCGCAGGTCACAAGCGGACACGCGCGGCTGATCGCAAGTAGGACGTAAAACACGTCGTGTGCACCGATGACGTCGGCCAAACCAGCGACGTTCGCGAGTAGCGACACGATCTCGGCACGTTCGGCGTCGAATCGTTCGAGCTGATCGACCGTTGTGACAAGTCCGCTCCGGTCGACCGCCCGACGCAGATACGCGCGTCGCAGCGCCTTGTAGACCTCGGCGTCGAAATGGACTGGAGTGATCGGACGTCTTGCCCTCGCCAGCGCCGCTTCGATACGAGGGGCCGCGGGGGTGTTGAGAAGCAGCTCCACGGCGGCCGATGCGTCAATGACGATCAAGGCTGCCCAGGCTTATCGAAGCCGAAGTACTCATCCCAGCGCGCATCCTCTTCATCGTGGATCTCCTTGAGGAGGTCCGCCGCGGACATTCCGAGGTCGACGCGCGGGTTCTTCCGGACCATGGCGAGCCATTGCTCGAGCGGCATGGTCTCCACCTCGCGGTCGATCAGGTCGATCAGGTACTTGCTCATCGAGACACCCGTCGACTTTGCCTTGCGGCGCAGCTTGTCGCGCGTCGCGATCGGAATGCCGCGGATCTGGAGGTCGGTGGTCCTGGCCTTCATCGGCCCAGGCTAGCATGCAAAGTGCATGCTCGGGTGTTACTTCGTCGGGAAGTCGACGTGCTGCCCGATGACCGGCAGGTTCTGGCCCGCGGCCAGGAGCGCGGGCGCGAGCTTGCTGCCGATGAGCGACGGCCGCACGGTGTTCTCGTAGAACCCGAGCGCGGCGTCGTACTGCGAGAGCTGGTCGGTCGGGATCGGGGCCTTTGTCGCGGCGGTCACGAGCGTGTTCAGCGTCGTCGGATCGGCGAACGCGCCGAGGGTCGGGTTGAGCGCCGCGAGCTTCTGGACCGCCGCGACCTGCTGCGGTCCGACGGCAAGCCCGCCGTGGAGCGGCGCGAGCCACCCGTCGAGCGTGACCACGCCGATGAGCGCGACGTACACCGTGAGCGCCGCGGTCGCGGCCCCGAGCGGGACGCCCGCGACCTTGTCGAACTTCTTCAGGATCCCGAAGCGATGAATGACCGCGACGAGCACGCTGCCGACCGCGCCGAGGACCGTGCTGCCGAGTGCCAGCGCACCGAAGCCGAGCCCCGCTCCGGCGATCCCGGACGGCACGCTCCCTTTGAGCGGTCCGGCGTAGATCGCCCAGAGCCCCAGCAGCCCACCGGCCTGCACGACGAGCGGGACGATGAAGCCCTTGCGGAAGCCGAAGAACGCGCCGACCGCGACCGCCGCGATGATCGCGAGGTCCACCATGTCGCGAGCATAGGCGGGACTATGCTCGCCGACGGCTTCGCGCAGAGGTAGGGGAGGATCAAGTTGGACGACGTTTCCGCGACCGGCTACGACCGGCGCAAGTTCCTGAAGGTCATGGGGCTCGGCGCATCCGCGGCGGCGCTCGCCGCGTGCGGCGGGGCCGGCACGGCGGTCGCGACCAGCGCAGCGCCGACGAAGGCTGCGGCGGTGAAGCCGACGGGCAACATCGTCGTGTACACCGCGCTCAACGAGACGACGAACAACGCGTTCACCGACGCGTTCAAGGCGGCGTACCCGGGCACGACCGTCGACCTGCTGCCGCTCGCGGCGGCCGGCGACCTCCAGACCCGCATCACGGCGGAGAAGGCGAGCCCGAAGGCCGACATCTTCATCGGCGGATCGAGCGAGTTCCACGACCCGCTGGGCAAGGCAGGCCTGCTCGAGAACTACGTCTCGCCGAACGCCGCCCAGCTGAAGCCCGAGTTCAAGGACGCGGCGGGCTTCTGGACCGGCTGGTACACCGGGATCTTCGGCTTCATCGCGAACACCGATCGGCTCACGAAGGAGGTCGGCGGCAAGGTCCCCGCGACGTGGGACGACCTGCTCGATCCGGCGTGGAAGGGCAAGCTCATTCTGCCGGACCCGGTGAAGACCGGCGGCGGCTACATCTTCATCGCCACGCAGATCTTCCGCTTCAACAAGGACGAGGCGCGGGCGATGGCGTACATGAAGACGCTGCACGGCAACATCGCCGATTACATCGGCACCTCGCCCGGCGCGATCGGCGCCGTGTCGCAGGGCCAGTACGTCGGATGCCCGAACTGGTCGCACGACATCCTCACCGAGAAGGGCAAGAACCCCGGCGTGACGCTGGCGGTCCCGTCGAACACCGGCTTTGAGGTCGGCGGCGTCTCGATCGTGAAGGGCGCGCACAACCTCCCGCTCGCGAAGGCGTTCGTCGACTGGGTGCTGACACCGGAGGCCGGTGCCCTCAACGTGAAGCTCAGCAACCGCGGTTCGACCATCGCATCCGTCCCGCCGGCTCCGGGCGCGCCGACGCTCGCGTCCGTCACGCTCGTGAACTACGACCGCCAGTGGGCGACGGACAACAAGACCCGCATCCTCACGCTCTGGCAGCAGACGGTGGGTCGCACCTAGGCCACATCACGAACTAGACGATGCGCAGCTTGCAGCGCGAGCCGGTTCTCGTGCTCGCGCTGCTTGCTGCCATCGGCCTGGTGCTCGCGTTCATCGTTTACCCACAGGTGCAGGTCGTCCTCGTCCCCGGTGCCGACGGGTACGTGAGCTTCTTGGCAGGTGGCACGTGGACCAATCCGCTCATCAACTCGCTGAAGGTCGTCGCGCTTTCGACGACGACGGCGGTCGTCCTCGGGTTCGTGTTCGCCTACGCGATGGTCTACACGCCGATGCGCTGGAAGCCGTTCTTCCGGGTCATCGGCATCCTCCCGCTGCTGTCGCCGCCGTTCGTCGTGGCCGCGGTCTACATCCTTCTCTTCGGACCGCGCGGCATCGTGTCGTATGGCGTGTTCGGTCAGTCGCCGAGCGTCTTCGGCCTGCTCGGGATCTGGGGCGTGCAGACGATCGCGTTCTTCCCGTTCGCGTACCAGCTCATCGCCGACGTGCTGTCCAGAAGTGACGCCCGCCTCGAGCAGGCCGCGCGCAACCTCGGAGCCGGGCCGTGGCAGGTGTTCCGCTCGGTCACCCTGCCGCTCTCCGGTCCGGGACTCGGCGCGGCGATCCTCACCTGCGCGATCTACATCCTCGAGGACTTCGGCAATCCGCAGCTCATCGGCGGCGGGTTCAACGTGCTGCCGACCCAGGCGTACTCGCTCATCGAGGGATTCGGAGACTTCACCGGCGCCGCCGCGGTGAGCACGATCCTGCTGCTTCTCGCGCTGTCCCTCTACTTCGCCAAGACCAGCCTCGACCGCGGCCGTTCGTTCGTCACGGTCGGGGGCAAGGCCTCATCGATGCCGCGACCGCCGGTGCCGCCGCTGCTCACGCGCGCGTGCTTCGCGGCGTGCCTCGCGCTCGCGGGCATCATCCTGCTCGTCTACGGCACCCTCATCGTGAGCGCGCTGACGCTGTACTTTCCGACCAACCTGGCCGTCACCGCGATCCACTTCGATTACCTGCGGGCGCACGCGATGTCGCTGCAGAACTCATTCGTCTACAGCATGCTCGCCGCGATCGGCTGCTCGATCTTCGCGCTGTTCGCCGGGTTCATGGTCCAGCGCGGCACGTGGCCGGGACGCAAGATCTTCGACTTCCTGCTCATCATGCCCGCGGCGATCCCCGGGATCTTCTTCGGGATCGGCTACCTCACCGCGTTCAACCAGCCGTGGTCCGATGAGCTCGCTCACTTCTTCGGCCAGCCCGACCTGCGCGCGCAGCTCATCGTCATCGCCTTGCTGTTCTGGAACATCCCGGTGGCGTACCAGGCGGTGACGGTCGGGCTCCGCCAGATCGACAAGTCGATCGACGAGGCCGCGACGAGCCTCGGCGCGTCGAGCCTGCGCGGCTTCCGCGACGTGCTCGTGCCGATGCTTGGCGGATCGGTGCAGGTCGGCTTCGTCACGACGTTCGTGCGAGCGGTGACGACGCTCTCGGTCGTCATCTTCCTGTTCACCCCGCGCTCGACCACCGCGACGATCACCATCTTCCAGCTGGTGAACGACTTCGACTGGGGCGGAGCGGCCGCGTTCACAGTGGGGGACGTCGGCATGGCGATCATCGTGCTCATCGTCATCCAGCGGCTCGGCGGCCGGCTGGCTGTGACAGGATTCCGCGGTGGCTGAGAATGCGCACCTCCGTCTAACGCACGTCACGAAGCGGTTCGGCGATACCCCGGCGGTCGACGACATCTCGTTCGAGGTCCCGCGCGGCTCGTTCGCGACGCTCCTCGGCCCATCGGGCTGCGGGAAGACGACGACGCTCCGGATGATCGCCGGTTTCTACGAGCCGGACGTCGGCGACATCGAGCTCGGCGGGAAGCGGATCAACAACCTGCCCGCTCACCGGCGTGGCGCGGCGATGGTGTTCCAGGACTACGCCCTCTTTCCGCACATGTCGGTCCGCGCGAACGTCGGGTATGGGCTGCGGCTGCAGCACAAGAGCAAGACCGAGATCGCGGCGAAGGTCGACGACACGCTGAAGTTCGTCGGTCTCGCCGGCCTCGGCGACCGTCAGCCGAATCAGCTCTCGGGCGGACAGCAGCAACGGGTCGCCGTCGCACGTGCCCTCGTGGTCGAGCCGCAGATCCTCCTGCTCGACGAGCCGCTCTCCAACCTCGACGCGAAGCTGCGCGAGTCGTTGCGCTGGGAGCTCCGCGCATTGCAGCAACGGTTGAAGATGACGTTCATCTACGTCACGCACGATCAGGACGAGGCGCTCTCGCTCTCGGACTGGGTCGCGGTGATGAATGCCGGCAAGGTCGAGCAGGCCGGCACGCCGTGGGAGATCTACTACCACCCGCGGACGGCGTTCCTCGCGGACTTCGTCGGCGCGGTGAACCTCGTCCCGTCGACCGTGCGCGAGGCCAAAGATGGCGTCGCGGTCGTGTCGCTCGGATCGGTGAACGCGTCGGTGCGCGTGCCCGACGGTGTGTCGCTCGCGACCGGCGCTCGGGTGCGTCTCTGTATCCGTCCGGAGAGCCTCGCCCTTCGACCCGCGAGCGCCGCCGGGGACGGCCAGGTGATGGTGCCGGCGACCGTCGCGCGTCGCGCGTTCCTCGGCGACCTCATGCGGTACTGGGTCACCGTCGACGGCCGCGAGTGGATCGTCGATCAGCCCGACCCGGGCGCGGCCGCGAACTTCGACGGCGCCGTCCAGATCGCGATCCGTCCCGAGCGGATCCACGTGATCGTTGAGCCCGCCGCCTGACCTCGAGCGTTTCGTCGACGCGCAGCGGCCGGTCTACGACACCGTCCTCCGCGAGCTCCGTGCGGGCCGCAAGCGCAGTCACTGGATGTGGTTCATCTTTCCGCAGATCGCGGGCCTCGGGCACAGCGCCATGGCGCAACGGTTCGCGCTGTCGTCGCTCGATGAAGCGGCGGCCTACCTCGCGCATCCGGTGCTCGGTCCGCGCCTTCGCGAGTGCGCGGCGCTCGTCGCCGGGATCGAAGGACGCTCGATCGCCGAGATCTTCGGCGATCCGGACGACCGGAAGTTCCGTTCGTCGATGACGCTGTTCGCGCAGGCGGCACCGGAGGAGACGATCTTCGCGGACTGCCTGCGCCGCTATTTCGGCGGCGAGGGCGACCCGGAGACGCTCGCGCGGCTCTAGCCGGCCGTGGCCGCGAGGAGGTCCGTGTTGATGCGCGCGCGGAGGTCGTTCCGGACGGTGCGGTAGGCCGCGAGCTGTTCCGCCGCGGTCCCCGTGGCCTTCGATGGATCGGGAAGCGACCAGTGGAGGCGGTGGGTCGCGTTCGGGAAGACCGGGCAGCTCTCGTTCGCATCGTCGCAGACCGTGACAACGTAGTCGAACGTCTGGTCGATGAACGGGTCGAGGGTCTTCGACGTCTGCTTCGAGATGTCGATCCCGACCTCACGCATTGCGGTGATCGCGAGCGGCCGCACGGCCGTCGCCTCGGTGCCCGCGCTGTGGACCTCGAAGCGATCGGCCCCGAGGCTGCGGAGCAGGCCTTCGGCCATCTGAGACCGCGCGGAGTTGTGCGTGCAGAGGAAGAGCACGCGGGCTGGGCGCATTACGCCCTGGCGAGCGCCGGCTTCGCTGTCACGCGCTTCGGCTCGCGAGCCGCGCCCGCCGCGAGCAGATGGCCCAGCGCCGCGATGCGTGCGGCGGCCTTCGGCTCGAGCCTGTAGTAGATCCACGTCCCGCGGCGCTCGCAGCTCACCACGCCCGCCTCGCGCAGCACTTTCAGGTGGTGGGAGACGGTCGGCTGGCTCACCCCGCAGCAGTCGGTGAAATCGCAGGCGCAGATCTCGCCGTCGGAGGCGAGCTCGCGAACGATCGAGAGCCGCGTCGGCTCCGCGATCGCCTGGAGGATCGTGATGTCGTCCACGCGGTCACTATATCCACACATCTCGATATTGACAATGATCGATATATGGGTAGGCTCGCGCGAAAGGAGGTGTCCCATGCTCGAGACCAAGGTCCAGACCACGAGCGAGAGCCGGCCCGTATCCGCGACCGAGCTCATTCCGGTCGCGAAGAGCAGCCTCGAGGCCTGTTGCCCCGAGTGCGCGGGCGACGAGCCCTGCTGCTGAACCGGCGACGGCGCTGAGCCTCACGGCCCCCTAGCCTCGGGGCCGTGAGGCGGCCGTACTACGGATGGATCCTCGCGGTGGTCTTCGGCTTCTGCGAGACGGTGTCGTGGGGCGTCCTCTATTACGCGTTCAGCGTCCTCATCGCGCCGACCACGGCCGAGATGGGGTGGTCGCGGGCGGAGATCTCGGGCGCGCTCTCTGCCATGCTCGTCGTATCGGGCCTGGCAGGGCTCGCCGTGGGCCGCTGGCTCGACGAGCACGGACCGCGGCTCCTCATGACCGCGGGCTCGATCGCCGCGATCCCGCTCGTCCTCGCCTGGTCGCAGGTCCAGGACCTTCTGTCCTTCTATCTGATCTGGATCGTCATCGGGATCGTCTTCGCGACCGTGAACTACGGTCCGGCGTTCGCGACGATGATCGTCTGGTTCCGCCGCCACCGGTCGCGGGCCTTGACCCTCGTCACGTTGTTCGCCGGCTTCTCGAGCACGATCTTCGTGCCCCTGGCAGCGTTCCTCGTGTCGGCGCAGGGCTGGCGGCAGGCCCTCGTCACGCTCGCGATCGTCCTCGGCGTCCTCACCGTCGTCCCCTACGCGCTGTTCCTGCGCCGGCGCCCGGCCGACATCGGGCAGCGCGTCGACGGCGATCCACACGAGGCGGGCGGCGTCGAGGCCGTGGCGGCCGAGGAGCTCAGTCACTCGTTCCGCGAGGCGCTGCGGCATCCCGCCTTCAAGTGGCTGGCCCTCGCGTTCGCCCTCTACGCCCTCGGCGTCGGCGTGCCGGTGCACCTCGTCGCGTACCTCGGCGATCACGGCTATCCGCTGGCGTTCGCCGCCGCGGCGACCGGCGGCATCGGGGCGGCGCAGGTCCTTGGCCGCCTGCTCTTCGCGCCGCTCGAGCGGCGTCTGGCGCCGCGGACGGTATCGGTCCTCATCTACCTCGGCCAGCCGACCGCGCTGCTGGTCCTGCTCTTCGTGCCGTCGGCGGTCGGCGTGCTCGCCTTCGTCCTTCTATTCGGCGCGGCGCGCGGCGCGGAGACGCTCGTGCGCTCGACGATCATGGCGGGTCTCTACGGACCGCGGCGCATCGCGACGATCGCGGCCGCGCTCACGTTCGCGACGACGATCACGCAGGCCATCGCGCCGGTGAGCCTGGGCGCGGTGTACGACAGCGCGCGGAGCTACGTGCCGGGGCTGTGGGCGCTCGTGGTCCTGTCCGGTGTCGCCGCGGTGGCCGTGTATCTCGGGGACCGTCGAGGAGCACCGATGGCGGCCCGACGATCCTGACGACTAGACGACCGCCTTAAGGCGCTTCGTCAGAGCGAGACCGCTACCCCGTTCGTTGCCGATCGATGGAGCGCTTCGAGCGCCCGGGCCTGTCCGAGCGCGTCGGTGCGCCCGAGGAGCAGCTCGCCTTCGCCGCGGATCGCGTCGCTGACGTTTTCGAGCTCGAGCCGGTAGGAGTCGACCGGATCGAGCGCGATCCGCTCCACTCGTCCGTCGCGGCGGAGCTCGATGACCGGCACCGTGCAATGCCACGGGTCGTCGAGGAACAACGAGCCCTCGCTCCCGATCAGCTCGAGCTCGTCGCGGTCGGGCAACGCGGTGCCGCAGTCGAACAGCGCGACCACGTCGCCCGGGAATCGCAGCGTGCCGCCGAAGACCCAGTCGGTCCCCGAGGGTCCGAACCGTGCCTCGCCATAGACGCGTTCCGGCTCACCGCCGTATAGGCGCGACCCGCTCACGCAGTAGCACCCAACGTCCATCAATGCGCCGCCGTCGAGCGCGGGGCGCAGGCGGATGTTGTTCTCGTCGTAGAGCGGGTAGCTGAACGAAGAACGGATGAGCCGGAGCTCGCCGATCGCCCCGTCGTCGACGAGCTGCTTGGCCCGAGCCGTTTGCGGGTTGTGGCGGTACATGAACGCTTCGCTGAGCAGCCGACCCTTGAGCTCGGCCGCGTCGAATGCCGCCTCGACCTCGCTCGGTCGCCGCGACAGCGGCTTCTCGCAGAGCACGTGCTTCCCGGCTTCGAGCGCCTTGATCGACCAGTCGCAGTGCAGCGAGTTCGGGAGCGAGATGTAGACGGCCTCGACCTCAGGATCCGCGAGCAGCGCGTCGTAGGAGCCGTACGCGCGCTCGATCTCCCACGTTTTGGCATAGTCACGGGCGCGTCCTTGGTCGCGGCTCGCGACGGCGATGAGCTCGACCTTCGCCGACGCACGCGCTCCCGGGATCAACTTTCGGTTGATGTTTCCGGTCGACAGGATTCCCCATTTGACCGCGCGGGTCATGTGGACTCCCTTCACTGGTCAGTCGGCGCTAGAGCGTGACGAGCATCCCGTCCTCGGCGCGCTCGAGCTCCATCTCGGACAGATGCGCGATCGAATCGGCGCCGAGGTGGGTGAGGATGATCCGCCCGCAGTCGAGCTTCGCACGATGTGCCATGAGCTCGCGGTAGCTGATGTGGGCAGCGTCGGACTTCGAGAAGTTCGTCGCCTCGCAGATGAAGAGGTCGGCACCCTTCGCGACCGTGATCAGCTCGTCGCTCCACCGCGCGTCACCTGAGTATGCGATGAGCCTCCCGTCGACCTTCACCCGCAACCCGTGCGGGTCGCTGTCGGCGACGTGCTTCACCGGCAGCGCCGAGACCTGCGCCCCGCCGAGATTCGTCGGCACGTCGCGGAGGGTCACAAACGAAAGACCGAAGGACAGCGGCGTGCTCGTCCCGAACGGGTGGCTGAAGAGGGCTTCGCCCGCGCGGGTCGCGCGGCGTTGGAGCTCGCGCGGTCCGCCGATCGCGAGCGGTGCGGTCCGACCGGCGAAGTGCTGCTCCATCACGAGGTAGGTGATGCCGCCGAAGTGGTCGCCGTGCAGGTGTGATACCGCGATCGCCTGGATCGTCCCCGGGTCCATCGCGCGCTTGATCGCCGGCAGCGACGAGCCGCCACAATCCAAGAGGAGCGACACCCCGGTCGACTCGAGGTGGATGCACGCGTGCGAGCGGCCACCGTCGGCGAACGCGTTTCCCGTGCCGAGGAACCGGACCTTGACCGTCACGCGATCTCGGCGAGGGCGACCGGACGGCGCTCGCGCCACGATCGACCCGCGGCCTCGGCGATACGGAGGGCCTCGAGCCCATCCTGAGCGGTGCACGGGTTGTCGGCCTTCCCGATCGCGAAGCGGAGGAAGTGCGCGAGCTCGGCCTTGTACGCGTCGCCGAAGCGCACGAAGAAGTTCGGATAGGGCGGGCCCGCGAGCGGCGGCGCGTCCGCTTCGACCGACCGCCACGGCATCCGCGGGTCGATGCCGATCGCGATCGTGTCCTTCGCGCCATGGATCTCGACGTGGATGTCGTACCCGGCCTCGTTGTGGCGGAGCGCCGTCATGAGGCCGAGCGTCCCGTCGGCCAGCGTGAGCAGTACGGCCGACGTCCCAACGTCACCCATCGCCTCGTACTGCGGCACGTCCTTCGTCGACCCGGCCGCCATGACCTCGACGACCTCCTGGTCGAACAGCCAGCGCGTGATGTCGAAGTCGTGGATGAACTGGTCCTTGAATTGGCCGCCCGAGGTCTTGATGTACGCATCGGGCGGTGGTAGCCGGTCGCAGCTCACCATGAGGAACGAATACACGGCGCCGAGCCTTCCGCTCGCGAGCTCCGAACGCGCCCGCTGATACCCCGCGTCGAACCTGCGCTGGAACCCGATCTGGAGCCGGCCGTTCTTCCGCTGGACGTGGTCGACGAGGTCGCGCGTCTCCGCGATGCCGATCGCGATCGGTTTCTCGCAGAACGTCGGCAGTCCCTGGTCGATCGCCCGCTTCATGAGCGGGACATGCGTGTTCGTCGGCGTCACGATGACCATCGCCTCGGCGTCCGCGAACGCCTCGTCGATCGATCCGACGGCTCGCGCTTTCAGCGGCGCGGCGACCTCCTTCGCGCGCGCGGGATCGGCGTCGTAGAGCGTGAGCTGGGACACGCCGGGCAACGACGCGAGCGTCGCCGCGTGCGACGCACCAAGGCGACCGACACCAAGGACCGAGATCCGCATCATCCCTCCGGAACGCGAGACCGCGCCTACTGTACGGGCGAATGCGCGAGCGGAAGATCGCGGCCGCGCCGATCTCGTGGGGCGTGAGCGAGGTCGCGGGCTGGGGCGCGCAGCTCGCTCCCGATCGCGTGCTCGACGACGCGCGACACCTCGGGTTCCGCGCGATCGAAGCCGGCCCGCCTGGATTCCTGCCGGGCGATCCGCGCGATGCGGCACGCGCGCTCGACTCGCGCGGGCTGCGCTGCATCGGTGGCTTCGTGACCGCGGTGCTCCATGACCGATCGAGGCGCGGGACGGAGCTCGCCACGGTGCAGCGCCAGGCGTCGTGGCTCCACGACGCGGGCGCCGAGGTGCTCGTCCTCGCGGCCGCCACCGGTCGAGACGGCTACGAGGCACGGGTCGAGCCGACCGACGCGGAGTGGACCGAGCTTCTCGAGGCGTTGCCGTTCGTCGAGGCCATCGCCCGCGCCGCCAGGCTCGCGATGGTCGTCCATCCGCATGTCGGAACGGTCATCGAGCACCCGCGCGACATCGAGCGGCTCCTCGCGCGCTCGAGCGTCGACCTCTGCCTCGACACCGGGCACGTGTTCGTCGGCGGCGGCGACCCGGTGGCGATCGCCCGCGCGGCCGGACGGCGCGTGCGGCATGTCCACTTGAAGGACGCGGACCGCGCGCTCAGCGATGCCGTCCGCGAGCGGCGCGTCTCCTACGCTGCGGCCGTGCAGCAGGGTCTCTTCCGTCCGCTCGGCGACGGCGCCGCGCGCATCTCCGACGTCCTCACCGAGCTGCGCTCGAACGGCTACGGGGGCTGGTACGTGCTCGAACAGGATGTGGCGCTGACGGACGCGAAAGCCGATCCGCTGCCGGCCATCGAACGGAGCCTGATGTTCGTGAGCGCGCGTGTCTGACCTCGAGCTCATCACGATCGGGCGGGTCGGCGTCGACCTCTACCCGGAGCAGATCGGCGTGCCGCTCGCGCAGGTCCGGACGTTCGCGAAGTCGCTCGGCGGCAGCCCGACGAACGTCGCGGTCGCGGCCGCGCGCTTCGGGCACCGCTCGGCCGTCGTCACGAAGGTCGGGGACGACGGCTTCGGTCTCTACGTGCGCGAGGCGCTCGCCGCCTTCGGCGTCGACACGCGATTCGTCGGCACCGACCCAACCCTGCGGACGCCGATCGTGTTCACCGAGCTCTACCCGCCGGACCGCTTCCCACTCCTCTTCTACCGCGAACCCAAGGCGCCCGATCTCAACATCACGACCGACGAGCTGGATCTCGACGCGATCGCTCGCGTGCCGATCCTGTGGACGACCGGTATGGCGCTGTCGGACGAGCCGAGTCGCAGCGCGACGCTCGCCGCGCTTGCCGCCGCGCGCGGGCGCACGATCCATGACCTCGACCACCGGCACCACGCGTGGAAGGACCCGTCCGACGCGCGGCCCGCGGCCACGAAGGCCCTGCGGCACGCACGCGTCGTCGTGGGGAATATCGACGAGGTCGAGATGGCGACCGGCTCGCGCGATCCCGACATTGCGGCCGAACGCCTCCTCGAGATCGGACCCGAGCTCGCGATCGTGAAGCGAGGACCAGCGGGCACGCTCGCGCGCTCGAAGACCGAGCGCGTCGAGGTGCCGGCGGTCGAGATCGAGGTCGTGAACGGGCTCGGTGCCGGCGACGCGTTCGGCGGCGCGCTCGTGCACGGACTGCTCGTCGGGTGGGATCTGAGGCACACACTCACGTTCGCGAACGCGGCCGGCGCGATCGTCGCGTCGCGGCTCGCGTGCGCCGACGCGATGCCGACCGAGCACGAGGTCGAAACGCTGCTGCGCGGCGTGCATGTCTGAGCTCGTGACGCGCCTGGCACGGCTCCGCGCGTCCGATCCCGACGCGATCGCATCGGCGCTCGCGAAACGCACCCGCAGCCGGCTCACGTTCCCGCGGAAGCTCTTCCTCATCGCCGCCGATCACCCGGCGCGCGGGGTCATGAGCGCGGGCGGCGACGCGCGGGCGATGGCGGATCGCGGCGCGCTCCTCGAGCGGCTGCAGCTCGGGCTGTCGCGGCCCGAGGTCGACGGCGTGCTCGCGACCGCCGACATCGTCGACGATCTCGCCCTCCTCGGCGCGCTCGACGAGAAGATCGTGTTCGGGTCGATGAACCGTGGCGGCCTCGCCGGATCTGCCTTCGAGATCGACGACCGCTTCACCGGCTACACGGCGGCGGCGATCGCGCGCGATGGCCTCACCGGCGGCAAGATGATGCTGCGCGTCGCGGACGACGACCCCGCGACCGTGCGGACGATGGAGCGCTGCGCACGCGCCATCGATGAGCTCGCCGCGTTCGGTCTCCCGGCGATGATCGAGGTCTTCGCGTCGCGGACCGTCGATGGGAAGGCGACCAACGATCTCTCGGTCGATGCGACGATGCGCGCGATCGCGATCGCCTCCGGCCTCGGGAGCGGCTCGGCGCGCGTGTGGCTGAAGCTGCCGGTGTTCGATGACATGGAACGGGTCCTCTCAGCGACCACGCTCCCGGTGGTCCTGCTGGGCGGCGATCCCGGGAAGGACCGCGACGCGACGTACGCGCGCTGGACGAAGGCCATGCAACTTCCACAGGTCCGCGGGCTCGTGGCCGGGCGCACGCTCCTGTACCCGCCGGACGGGAACGTCGGTGCGGCCGTGGACGCTGCGGCCGCGATCGTGCGCGGCGCGGTACGCGCATGACACGACTCACGATGGCCCAGGCCCTCGTGCGGTTCCTCGGCCAGCAGTACGTCGAGCGCGACGGCGTCGAGCAGCGGTTCTTCGCCGGCTGCTGGGGGATCTTCGGTCACGGAAACGTCGCCGGCCTGGGTCAGGCGCTCATGCAGTATCCCGAGTCCCTTCGCTACCACCAGGCGCGCAACGAGCAGTCGATGGTCCACATCGCGGTCGGCTACGCGCGGATGAAGGACCGTCTTGGTGCGTTCGCCTGCACGACGTCCATCGGTCCGGGCGCGACGAACCTCGTGACCGGCGCGGCACTCGCGACGATCGATCACCTGCCGGTGCTGCTGTTGCCGGGCGACGTCTTCGCGTCGCGGGCTCCCGACCCGGTGCTGCAGCAGCTCGAGACGCCGGCGCGTGGAGATGCCAGCGTGAACGACACGCTGCAGCCAGTCTCCCGCTACTGGGATCGCATCACGCGGCCGGAGCAGATCGTCCCCGCCGCGCTCAACGCGATGCGCGTGCTGACCGATCCGGCCGAGACCGGCGCCGTCACCCTCGCGCTCCCGCAGGACGTGCAGACCGAGGCGTTCGAGGTGCCCGATGGATTCCTCGCGAAGCGCGTCTGGCACGTCGAGCGCCGCTCCCCGGATGCCGCGGCGTTCGGGCGTGCGATCGAGCTCATCAACGCGGCGCGCCGTCCGCTCATCGTCGCGGGCGGCGGCGTCATCTACAGCGGCGCGACCGCCGCGTTGCGGACCTTCGCCGAGCGAAGCGGGATCCCCGTTGCGGAGACGCAGGCCGGGAAGGGATCGCTGCCGTACGACCACCCGCTCTCGCTCGGGGCCATCGGCGCGACCGGCACGCTCGCGGCGAATCGCGTCGCGCGTGACGCGGACCTCGTCATCGGCGTCGGGACGCGCTGGACCGACTTCACGACCGCCTCGAAGACGATCTTCGCCGACACGAGCGTCCGGTTCGTGAACCTGAACGTCGCGCCGGTCGACGCGTTCAAGCTGAACGCGCTGCCGCTGCTCTGCGACGCGCGTGTCGGTCTCGAGACGCTTGCGGCGGCGGAGTGGGTGATCGACGAGCGCTACCGGACGAAGGCCGAGAAGCTCCACGCCGAGTGGGACGCGGAGGTCACGAAGCAGTTCGCGGTCGATCGCACGCCGCCCGCGCAGAGCGCGGTCGTCGGGGTGGTGAACGCGGCCGCCGGACCGCGCGACGTCGTGGTGGCCGCAGCGGGCTCGCTGCCCGGCGAGCTGCACAAGCTTTGGCGGACGCGCGACCCGAAGGGCTACCACGTCGAGTACGGCTATTCGTGCATGGGGTACGAGATCCCCGGCGGGATCGGCGCGAAGCTCGCCGCGCCCGACCGCGAGGTCTTCGTCATGCTCGGCGACGGCTCGTACCTCATGTCGCCGGGCGAGCTCACGACCGCGGTGAGCGAGGGCGCGAAGCTCATCGTCGTGCTCGTCGACAACCACGGCTTCGCCTCGATCGGCGCGCTGTCCCGGTCGCTCGGCGCGAACGGCTTCGGCACCGCGTCCGACCTGGCCATCGACTTCGTCGCGAACGCGAAGAGCCTCGGCGCGCGCGCGGTGCGCGCGAGGACGCTCGCCGATCTGCGGGCGGCACTCGACGACGCGAGAGCGGCGACCGAGACGACGGTCATCGTCATCGAGACCGATCCGACGGCCAGCGTGCCGAGCTACGAATCGTGGTGGGAGGTCGTGCCGGCCGAGATCTCGGAGCAGGACGGCGTGCGCGCGGCGCGGCAGGAGTGGTCGGCGAACAAGAAACGCCAGCGCCGGCTGATCTAGTGGACCTGCTCGTTCGCGGCCGGCGCGAGCCCGATGGGGTAGGGCACGTCCAGTTCATCACGGCGGAGCAGGCGGGCTGGACATACGTCGGATTCGCCGCCGTGCGGCTCAGGCCGCGTGAGCGACAGTCGTGGAAGCTCGGCGGCAGCGAGGTGTGCGTCGTGCTCATCGCGGGGCGCTGCACGCTGCGCGCGGGCGGGACGACGCTGGACGCATCGGACGGCCGCGCCTCGCCGTTCGATGGCCCGCCGCACGTCCTTTATGTACCGCCGGGCGTCGAGTTCAGCGCGGAGGCGCTCGACGGCACGGTCGACCTCGCGATCGGGTCCGCGCCCGCCTCAGGTGCCGGCGCGGTACGTGGCTTCGCTCCGAAGGACGCGCGCCTCGAGATGCGCGGGAGCGGGAACATGGAGCGGCGGATCCATCACCTGTTGATGGAGGACCGCGCCGCCGAGCGGCTCCTCGTGACCGAGGTGGTCACCCCCGCGGGCCACTGGTCGAGCTACCCGCCGCACAAGCACGACACCGACGATCCGCCCCGCGAGACCAAGCTCGAGGAGATCTACTACTACCGGCTGCGCGATCCAGAGCGAGGCTTCGCGCTCCAGCGCGTGTACACCGCGGATCGATCGCTCGACCAGACCGTCGCCGCGCGCGACGGCGACGTCGTCCTCGTGCCGCGTGGCTTCCATACGGTGTCGGCGCCACCCGGCTACGAGGTGTATTACCTGAACGTGATGGCCGGCCCGCGCCGCGAGTGGAAGGTCACCTTCGATCCCGACCACGAGCGCCTGCGCACGTGAGCGCCTCGGAGCGCGCCCATGCCGAGCGTCGACTGCGCGACGAGAAGATCGCCTGGCTCACGACCGTGCGCCGTGACGGGCAGCCGCAGAGCAGCCCGGTCTGGTTCCTGTGGCGGGAGGGCGAGGTGGTCGTGTACAGCAAGCCCACGACGCAGAAGGTCCGGAACGTGCAGGCGAATCCGCGCGTGTCGGTACATCTGCGTGACGTGGACGAGGGAAGCGACATCATCTCCATCGAGGGCGACGCGACGATCGACGAGCACTACGCACAGGCGGCGGCGATCCCGGCGTACGTTACGAAGTACCGTGCCATGATCGCGGACCTTGGGATGGATCCAAAGAGCTTCGCGACGGCCTACTCGGTCCCGATCCGCATCCGGCCAACCCGCATGCGCATCGATTAGGAGGACGACATGATCGGCAAAGCGACCCTCGAGATCCGCTACTGCGTCACCTGAGGCTACTTCTGGAAGGCCGCCGGTCTGGCGGCCGAGCTCGCCGAGGGTCACGTCCGTGAGACGGACATCACCCTCACCCCGGTCCACGGCGGGCGCCTCGAGATCCTCGTGAACGGCGAGACCGTCTATGACCGGAAGGCCGAGGGCACCGTGGACTTCTACCCGTCGCTCAAGGAGATGCGCAAGGCGAAGGACGTGCTCGCCGACGCGATCGCGAAGGTGCCGGTCGCCTAGCGGGCGCTCTCCAGCACGAGCGCGAACACCGGTCGCGGGCCCGAGAGGCCCTTGAGCTCGAAGGTGCCGCGCTCCTCGAACTGGAGGCCCGAACCGTCGAGGAGATCGCGCGTCACGGACGACACGAGGACCTCGCTCGGTCCCGCCAGCGCGCTCACGCGGGCAGCGGTGTGCACCGCGATCCCGTGGAGGTTCCCCGCTGCGAGCTCGACGTCGCCGGTGTGGAGTCCGGCGCGGATCTGGATGTCGAGATCCTTGAGCGAGTCGATCATCGCCGCGGCGCACTGAACGCCGCGCTCCGCGCCGGTGAAGAGGACTTGGAAGCCATCGCCGGTCGTGCGGATCTCGCGCCCGCCGAACTTGTCGATCTGCGCACGCAGGCGGTCGTTGTGCTCGAGGAGCATCGCGTGCCACTTCGCGTCGCCGACCCGCGCGAGCGTCGCCGTCGAGTTCACGATGTCGGTCATGAGGATCGTCCCGAGCGTGCGCACGACCGACGTATCGCCGGCCATGAAGGTCCGCGCGCTCGCGAACTCGACCGCCTCGTACGGCACGTCGCCGACGACCCAGGCATCGTGGCCCGGCGGGATCTCGTACGCCTCGCCGGCGTGGAGCTCCATCTCGAGCCCCTCATCGGTGACGACGTGGAGCGCACCGCCGAGGACCGCCCCGAGGTGACGGGCCTGGCAAGCGGTGCCGCCGACCTTCGGCCTCGCGTCGACCGACCATCGCCACCCCGGCTCCATCCTCATCAGGCCGATCGAGGTCTCGTCAAGCTTCACGACCTCGAAGCGGAAGTGCGGAAGCACGCGAATGTCTTCGGCGGTCGCGAATTTCTTCTTCTGCAGCCGTGGCATCGGGGTATTGTGCCGCCGCCTAGCGCAACGCCATCCGCAGACGATCGGCGAGCGCCTCGACATCAGCGAGCGGAGCGAGGTCGCCGTGCTCCTGAGCCTTGGCCCACAGTCCGAATACCTTGGGACCGCGGAACTCGACGGGATGCGTCGCGGATCGTGGCACGACGTGGAAGTGGATGTGCGCGAAGCCCTCGCCCTCCGCGAAGTTAGCGGCGTAGACCTTCGTCGATGCGAGCTCGGCCGTCAGCGCCGCGGCGACACGCTGGAGCAGCGGACCGAGCCGCGCGGCCTCGTCGGCGTTCAGGTCGGCGATGCTCGTGACGTGGCGGAGCGGCTTCACGATGAGCCAGCCGAGCAGCGGGATCGGTCGAAATACGTGGTCGACCCGCCAGTAGCCGTCGTCATGGATGATGCCGCCGGGTGCGGGCGGCTCGCCGCGATTCGCCTTGCAGGTCCCGCAGTCCATCGTCACCGGCGCGGCGCGTATGAGAGGAGCACGTTCCCGTTCTTGAACGTGCGGGTCGAGAGCAGTGTGAGCTTGAGGTCGGTCCGCAATCCGTCGAGCACCGCCTTGCCGGCGCCGAGCGCGACTGGAGCCACCATGAGCCGGTACTCGTCGATGAGGCCGAGCGCCGCCAGGCTCGTCGCGAGATCGGAGCTGCCGATGAGGAGCGCATCCTTTCCCGGTTCGCGCTTCATCAAGCCGACGGCCTCGGGATCGCGGACCACGCGGGTGTTGCTCCAGTCCGCGCGCTCGAGGGTCTTGGACACGACGAGCTTCGCGAGCCCGTTCATCCTCTTCGCGACGCCAGGGTCGTCCGCGACGGCCTCAGGGCCCGGCCAGTACCGGGCCATCCCCTCGTACGTCTTGCGACCGAACACGAGCGTGTCCATCTGATCGAGCTGGGCGATCGCGAACTCGTTGAATTCCTCGTCGGTGTTGTGCCAGTCGATCTCCCACGGCCCGCGCTCGTACAGGCCATTCGCGGTGACCATCATGAAGAAGAAGAGCTTCTTCACCGCCGGCCTTTGAGCGCCGTCTTCACGAGGCCGGGGATCTCGCTCGGCGCGTTCGCGACCGGGATGCCCGCGGCCTCGAACGCGGCGACCTTCGACGCCGCGGTGCCCGAGCTCCCCGAGACGATCGCCCCGGCATGGCCCATGCGCTTGCCGGGCGGCGCCGATCGTCCCGCGATGAACGCGACCGCCGGCTTCTTCCCGAAGGCGCGCATGTACTCGGCGGCGTGCTCCTCGGCGCTCCCGCCGATCTCGCCGACGATGACGATGACCTCGGTGTCGTGATCCTCGTTGAGATAGCGCACGGCGTCCGGGGTGGGGAGGCCGATGATCGGATCGCCGCCGATTCCGATGCAGGTCGTCTGACCGAGGCCGGCCTTCGTCAGCAGGTCCGCGATCTCGTACGTCAGGGTGCCGCTCCGCGATACGAACCCGACCGGGCCGGGCGAGAAGTTCTCCGCCGGCATGATCCCGACCTTCGCCGTGCCAGGCGAGATCAGCCCCGGGCAGTTCGGGCCGATGAGCACGCTCGTCGAGCGCTCCAGCACCGACGCGATCGTCAGCATTTCGTGGACCGCGATGCCCTCGGTGATCGCGACGATGAGGTCGAGCTCCGCGTCGAGCGCCTCGAGGATCGCGTCGGGCGCGCCGGCCGCGGGGACGAAGATGATCGAGCTGTTCGCGCCCGTCGCGTCGACCGCCTGCGCGACGGTGTCGAAGAGCGGAATGCCGTCCTGCGTCGTTCCGCCCTTGCCCGGCTTCGCGGCACCGACGACCGACGTGCCGTACTCACGCATGCGTGTTGAATGGAACGCGCCCTCGCGCCCGAGACCCTGCACGAGGACACGCGTCTCGGCGCCGACGAGCACGCTCATGACGCAAGCCGCACGGCTTCTTTCGCCGCGTCGTCCATCGTGGCGCGCGACACGAGCGGGGCGCCCTCGAGCAGCGCGCGCCCCGCCTCGGCATCCGTCCCGGAGAGGCGGATGACGAGCGGCACCTTCGGCTTCGTGTCGTGCAGGACGTCGAGGATGCCCTTCGCGACCTCGTCGCCCCGGGTGATCCCGCCGAAGATGTTGATGAACACGCTCTTGACCTTGGGGTTCGCGAGGACGATCTCGAGCGCCGCCTTCACGACGGACTCTTTCGCCCCACCGCCGACATCGAGGAAGTTCGCCGCGTGGCCGCCGGCGTTCCGCACCGCGTCGAGCGTGCTCATCACGAGGCCCGCGCCGTTCCCGATGATGCCGACCTCGCCATCGAGCTGGACGTAGCTGAAGCCGAGCCCCTTCGCCCGCTCCTCCTGCTCCTCGTCCGGCTGGATCTCCTTCAGCTTCGCGAGCTCGGGCTGGCGGTAGAGGGCGTTGTCGTCGACCTCGAGCTTCGCATCGCCGGCGACGACCGAGCCATCCTGCTGGATGAAGAGCGGGTTGATCTCGATCGTCAGCGCGTCGGTCGCCCGGAAGACGTCGTACAGCGTGCGGGCGATCGCGGCGACGGCGTCACGTTGCGCCTCGGGTACGCCGGCCGCGAAGCACAGCGCGCGTGCCGCGTAGCCCTGGAGGCCAAGGAGCGGATCGGGCCAGCCGCGCGCGATCTTGTCGGGCTGCGTCGCCGCGACCTCTTCGATGTCCATCCCGCCGACGGTCGACAGCATGACCACCGCGCGGCGGCGGTCGCGATCGACGGTGATCCCGAGGTAGAGCTCCTTCGCGATCTGCGCGGCCCTTTCCACGTAAACGCGCTGCACGGTGAAGCCCTTGATGTCCATCCCGAGGATCGCCTGTGCCGCGGCCTTCGCCTCGGCCGCGGTCTTCGCGAGCTTCACGCCACCGGCCTTGCCGCGCCCGCCGATCTGCACCTGGGCCTTCACCACGACCGGGAGACCCAACGCCGTCGCGGCGGCCTCGGCTTCCGCGGGCGTCGTCGCCACGCGACCTTCGGGGATGGAGATGCCGGCCCGCGAGAGCACCTGTTTCGCTTGGAATTCGTGGAGCTTCACGGGCTTCGGACTCTATCGTTTCCGTTCATGCAGCGCGTGGTGGTCGGGGGCAGCAGCTGCTCGGGGAAGTCCACGTTCGCGCGCGCGCTCGCGGCGCGGATGGGTGTGCCACTGATCGAGCTCGATGAGATCCGTCACGGGCCGAACTGGACTGAGACGCCGGACGCGCTGTTCCGCGAGCGGCTCGCTCCACTCACCGCGCGCGAGGCGTGGGTGGTCGACGGGAACTACCCATTTGCGCGTGATCTCACCTGGGCGCGAGCCGACACGCTCGTGTGGCTCGACATGTCCTTGCGGCTCATCCTGTGGCGGCTGTTCTGGCGCACCAACCGTCGGATCTTCCGTCGCGAAAAGCTCTGGAGCGGCAACCGCGAGACGTTCGTGAAGGCGTACCTATCGACCGACTCGCTCTACCTGTGGGTCTTCCGGAGGTTCTGGCTGCGTCGGCGGACATGGCCAACGTATTTCGCCGAGCCGGCGCATCGGCACCTACAAGTGCATCGCTTCCGCACGCAAGGCGAAGCGGCGCGGTGGCTGGGGTCGGTCCAGGCCGTCGATGCCGCGAACCGGCCCGGTCCGGGGTTGTAATAGGGGAATGACGAGCCACACGGCGGCCCTCGGAGGCGTGATGCCGTTCACGGCCGACGCGGGCAAGCGCTTCGACTGGCTCGTGATCGCGGCGATCGAGTGGCTCGGCGCCGGTCTCTACGCGGACGGCTGGGCCCACGTGAACCGACTCCCCGACAGCTTCTGGACGGTCTGGCACGCGATCTTCTATTCCGGGTTCGCGGCGGTCGCTACGGTCATCGGCGGCGCGACGATCCTGCGCCGCCCGCTGGCGCCGAGCTGGCGCACCGCGATCCCGCGTGGCTACCTCGCTTCCGTCGTGGGCGCGGCCATCTTCGCATTCGGCGGGCTCTTCGACATGGCCTGGCACCTCACGTTCGGAGTCGAGGTCGGCAACGACGCGCTCCTCAGCCCGAGCCACCTCACCCTCGCCCTCGGCGGCGCGCTCCTCGCGAGCGGCCCGCTCCGCGCCGACCTCTATCGGCGTGACCGCTCGACCTCGCTCCGCGATCGGCTGCCGATGGTCCTTTCGCTCACCGCGGTGTTCTCGCTCCTCACGTTCTTCACGCTGTACGCCGACCCGTACTCACCGCTGCACGGCGCGAAGTTCTCGAGCCTGAGCGATGACGCGGTGTTCCGCGACCTCCTGGGCATGTTCGTGTTCAGCGCGCTGATCGTCGGCGTCCTCCTCTTCGTTCTGCGCGCGACGACGCTGCCGCGCGGCGCGCTGCTGCTCCTCCTGGGCCTCAACGCGGTCGCGATGCTGCTGATGCACGGCCACGGTCCGCCGACGATCACCGCGTCCCTCATCGGTGTCGCCGTCGCGACGGGCGTCGGCGGGGAGGTCCTGCTCGCGATCCTTCGGCCCCTGTCCACGCGCGTCGTGCAGCTCCGGGCGTTCGCGACTCTCCTCCCGGCGACCTTCTGGGCGCTCTACTTCGTCGCGGTGTTCTTCCTCCGCGGCATCGGCTGGTCGTTCACGTTCCTGTCGGGTGCCGTCGTCCTGTGCGGCGTCGTCGGTCTGCTCCTCAGCTACGTCGCCGTGCCGCCGGCTTCGCGGCCGGAGCCCATCTAGCCGGCGATCGCTTTCGCCCGCTGGCGTCCCGGCACGTCAAATCGAGTCAGATCGTCGGGCCAGCCGAGCCGATCCGCGCCCACCGCGTAGGTCGAGCGCAGGAAGTCGAGGATCGCGCTGCGCGGGTCCGCCGACGCCTGGACCGTGGCGTATGGAAGGAGGAACTCACCGATGACCGGGCTCCATGCCGCGCCAGCCGGCTCGATCGCGGCCGACTCGATGCCCTCGGGCTTCGGAAACGCGTAGGCGTAGAACGCGGGATCGGGATAGCGCGGATCGCCCGGCCACCACCCGCCGCAGATCACCTCCGCGGTCGCGCTGAAGCGCTCGATCGTTTCCGCCTCCGGTCGCGGCACCACGCGCTTTCCGCCGCTGCGCAGGACCGCAAGGTCGAACGTGCCCCAGAAGAAGCAGACCGGCGGGCTCTTGCCGAAGAACCCCGCGTGATGCTCCTTCAGCACGGCGTCGACGCGCGACACCACCTCGTGGAAGCGAAGAGCCTGCACCGGGTCGTAGACGTGATGGGTGCGATCGTCGGGAAACGGGATCGGGTCAGCGACCTCTTGCGGCAGCGTTGACAGCTTCACCTCGATCCCAAGCCGGCCAAGGGCGCGCATGACGTCGGCGTAGAAGTCGGCGACCGCGCCGCCGAGGACCCGACGCTCGATGGCGCCGTCGCTGGACGCGAGGACGAGCGCGTTGTCGATGAAGTCGAAGCTCGCCTCGAGCGTCCGCGATCCGACCGGCAGCGGGGACGTCGTGAGGCCGCGGGCCGTGACGTAGAGCGGCACGTTCATCCAGTGCGGCTCGAACGGCGAGAGCGCGAGCCGGAGCTTGCCGATGACCTGCGCGTACATGTGGAGCGTGTCGCGGGTCTCGCGCCACTCGGCGTAGGGGAGCGGAAGCCAGTCGCTCACGGTCGATCGAGTATGCACCGGAACTACCCTGCGGCCACCTGGGCGAGGATCCGCACCCCGAGGGCGATGACCACGCCGTTCGCGACGATGGCCAGCGCGCCCCGCGCGCCCGGGGTCAGCCTGCCGTGCAGCGAGCCGCTCATGAGCGCCAGGAACGCGTGCCAAGACAGAGACGCGAGGAACACCCCGCCGATGAACGCACCCGCGTCGTTGAGCACCGAACCGGCGAAGCCGAAGGCGATCGCGACGAAGTACGCGAGCGTCGCGGGATTCACCATGGTGATCGCGATGAAGCGCACGTACGTCGCAACCAGATCGCGCGCATCGGGCGAGCCGGACAGGGGCGCCTCCTGCCTCGCGGTCGCGATCCCGCGGAGGCCGAGACCGACGAGGACGAGCCCGGTCACGATCCGGAGCGGCGCGTCGACCGCCCCGAGCAGCGGCACGATAGCCGCGCCGGCGAGGACCGCGACGACGCAGTACAGACCGTCGACCGTCGCGGTGCCCCAGCCGGCCGCGAGCGCCGAACGGAAGCCGCGCTGAAGGCCGATGCGCACGATCAGCGACGTGACCGCGCCCGGCGGCATGGCGATCGCGAACCCCGCGACGAGGCCGGTGAGGAACGAGCTCACGCGGCGAACGCTAGGGCTTCGCTGCCTCCGCCTCGTCGTACTCGGGTCGCTCGTCGAGCTCGGACTGCGACAGCGAGAGCCGGACCGCGTCGCCGTCGGGCGTCAGATCGCCGAGCTCCTTCGGCGTCACGAGCACCTTGCGCCCGAGCATCCCGCCGGTCGAGACGACGGCTCCGGTGACGACCGTGGTCGCCGCGTCGCGGACGAGCTCCTCGATCGTTCCGGCGTCGTGGCCGTCGCTCGTGCGGACCGCCGAGCCCACCTGAAATGGCATGCGGTGGGTCCCTGCATGGATCGCGCCGCTCAGAGCAGGGCTCGGCTTTCGCGCTCGATCTCGGCCACGAGACGCTTCGGGTTCGTCACGATCTGCTCGAGAGCGCGCGCGATCGTGCCGCGCGCCGCCGACGGCAGATCAGCCGGGACCTCGTCCTCGTCGAGGATGTCGATCGCCCCGTCGGGCTTGATGAGCACGTCGATGATGAGATCGCGCCACGCGACGCGCTCGTCGCTGATCTCGTCCACGATCCCGACGTTGAAGTAGTAGGCGAGGGTGCGGCCGGCCTCGAGCCAGTGGTAGACGTTGTACGGGCGGTCGATCCAGAAGTGTCCGGCGGTGTAGCCGCCCTTCGGGAACACCATCCCTCCCACATGCCAATCGCGCGTGAGGTCGTAGCGGATGACCGCGTGCTTGCCGGGCTCGAGCAGGAGGGTGCGGCAGGCGAACTCCTGCACCGACCCATCGAAGATGGTCTTGCGCTCGGTGATCGGGCGGTCTTTTGACACCCCACTACGCATCCGTAGCATGAGTTTGGCGTGAGAGAGCTCTACCAGGTAGTCGAGGTCGGGCCCTCCTGGTATCAGGACAACATCCCCTGTCAGGAA